>TBL_comb47_HYPODRAFT_10001902_pt1 | contig 26546 bp, 26 predicted proteins | sample TroBogypolimnion_40_FD_10682 | JGI IMG/M metagenome (IMG submission 10682)
GCCTGCACCAGTTTCAAACAAACCACCACCGTTCATGAGAGGCACAACGGAGAGCATCTTGGCACTGGTGCCAAGCTCAATGATCGGAAAGAGATCGGTCAGATAGTCACGAAGTACATTTCCGGTAACAGAGATGGTCTCCTTGCCGGCCCTGATCCTTTCGACAGAGAAACGCATTGCTTCAACCGGGGTGAGGATACGGATATCGAGTCCTGCTGTATCGTGATCCTTGAGATAGCTGGTAACTTTTTTTATAATCTCTGCATCATGCGCCCTCTTGCTGTCGAGCCAGAAAACAGCAGGTGCGCCGGTTATTTTTGCCCTTTTGACGGCAAGCTTGACCCAGTCACGGATTGGCGCATCCTTTGCCTGGCACATCCTGAAAATATCACCCTCTTCCACCTTCTCTTCAAGCAAAGTCTGGCCAGCCTCGTCAACAACCCGGATTATGCCGTTTCCGCCTGCAATAAAGGTCTTGTTATGGGAGCCGTACTCTTCGGCCTGCTGAGCCATAAGCCCGACATTGGGCACACTGCCGATGGTGGCTGGATTAAATGCGCCATGCTCTTTGCAATCTTCGATGATTGCCTGATACATGGTTGCATAACAGCGGTCAGGTATCATCGCTTTGGTGTCGTGAAGCTTGCCGTCAGCGCCCCACATCTTGCCAGAATCGCGAACGACAACAGGCATGGATGCATCGACAATAATGTCATTGGGTACATGAAGGTTGGTAATGCCCTTGTCTGAATCCACCATCGCCAGTGCTGGACGGCTGTTATACACAGCCATGATGTCCGCTTCTATTTCTGCTCTCTGGGCATCAGGAAGCTTCTGGATTTTTGCATAGAGATCACCCAGGCCATTATTGACATTGACCCCAAGCTCTTTGATAACCGAAGCATGTTTTTCAAAAACATCTTTGTAGTAGACGGTAACGGCATGACCGAACATGACAGGATCTGAAACCTTCATCATGGTTGCTTTCAGGTGCAGAGAGAGAAGCACACCACTCTCTTTTGCCTCTGCAATCTGCTCTTCATAAAACTTACGCAGAGCACGGACACTCATCACCGAAGCATCAATAATCTCACCCGGAAGAAGCGGAGTTTTTTCTTTCAGGACAACACTCTTTCCATCATCACCAACAAATTCAATTTTTACTGTTGTCGCAGAGTCAAGCGTCACCGATTTTTCACTCCCATAGAAATCACCGGCGCTCATGGAGGCTACATGTGACTTTGAATCGCTACTCCATGCCCCCATTTTATGGGGATGCTTCTGTGCAAACTGTTTTACCGAAAGCGGTGCCCTTCTGTCGGAATTTCCCTCGCGCAATACCGGGTTTACCGCACTTCCGAGAACCTTGGCAAACCTTGTCTGAATCTCTTTTTCTGCATCATTGACGGGTGCCTCAGGATAGTCGGGAATCTGGAATCCCTGATCCTGCAACTCCTTGACAGCAGCTTTCAGCTGAGGAATGGATGCACTGATATTCGGCAGCTTGATGATATTGGCTTCGGGTGTCAAGGCGAGGTCGCCTAATTCTGCCAGATAGTCAGGTATTTTCTGACTTGGTGTAAGATGTTCAGGAAAATTTGCAATGATTCTTCCTGCAAGAGAGATGTCTTTGGGTTCAAAGTCAACACCGGTACCTTTTGAGAAAGTCTTCAGGATGGGAAGAAGGGAGTAGGTTGCCAGAGCAGGAGCCTCATCAATTTTGGTATAAATGATTATTGCGGTTTTTGCCATCTCGGTTGTCTTTTTAAGTATTTTATAAAATTAATTGATAACGATACTCCAAGAAGAGGCTCTCAAGAAAATCGAACTTCACCAGGGCAGAACCCGATGAAGACGATATCAACTATACTATGATGATAAGCCTGCACTGAACAATAGCAACAGGCTTTCTTAGTTTCGTAGTGTAAATTCCTGCGGCTGTAAAAAAACGGGAAACCAGCTACAATCTGAATCCCCGGCAACTCACCAGAGTGGGAATTTAATCATTCAGCCCGACCCTGTCTGCAAGATCCGCGTCGTTGAGCACCTCATGAGCAAGCTTGATCATGGGAATTGTAGCCCCCATTGAACTATACCCGCCATCATGGAAAAGGTTCTGCATGGTCACTTTTCGTGAAAGGTCACTGAGGATAGTCATAGTATATTCAGCACACTCCTCGGCAGAAGCATTGCCAAGAGGAGACATGAGATCACTGTATTCATACATTTTCTCAAAACCAGGAATACCACTTCCTGCCTTGGTAAAGGTGGGACTTTGTGATATGGTATTGATACGAACACGATGCCTGGCAAGCCTTGGCCCATAACTGCGTACAATGGACTCAAGCAGAGACTTTGCATCACCCATATCAGAGTATGTCCAGTAATTTCTCTGTGATGCAATATATGACAGGGCAAGAATGCTTCCGCCATCATTGATCGCCTCGTTCTTCAACGCATAAGAGACCAGCCTGTGCAGCGACAATCCTGAAACATCGAGGGTTTTCATGAACCACTCGTAATTGAGATCTTCATAGGGCAGCTGCTTGCGAATGTTCTGTGACATTCCGATGGAATGGACAATAAAATCGACAGGGCCTAACTTTTCCTTAAGCTCTTTGAAACAGTTATCGACGTCTTCATTTTTTGATGCATCACAAACAATCATTGGAGCGTTACCACATAATGCCGAAAGTTCTTCGATATTACCGAAACGCAACGCGGCTGCAACATTAGAAATGGCGATTTGAGCGCCTTCCCTGTAAGCATGTAAGGCTATCTGCCACCCAATACTGCTCTCATCAAGCGGGCCGAAAACAACTCCCTTCTTCCCTTTCAACAAACCATAGTGCGTTTTCTCGGACATGATATAAGCTGATTCTTTAACAAAGGCTGGGGTAAATCCCCGTTAACTCTACATTTTAAACATTTAAGATACAAGATTCCCTTGAAAACTTAAACTGTTTCCCCTGAATTTTTATCCATACGACCACGGCAAGGTGCATACTATATCTTCAATCGTCTCATTGATCGAAGTTTGTCGAGCATATTTTTATTCACACTCAACTCTGCATCCTCCTTTTCAACAGGTATCTCCCTGAAGACCACCCTCAAAAGATTATCCTCCCTTATGTACTCTTCCATTTCAAGGCTGTACAGCGCCCTTGGAAGAGTAATAATCCGCTGGGCCCTGTCCACCGTAACCACGATATCAGTACCCATGCGATTAACCACGACCTCTTCGGCATCCTTGAGAAAAGGTACTTTGATACATAGAACTTCCCGGTGATCTTCCGTTACCGCATTTTTTTTACTTTCAATCCAGAAATTCTTTCCGGAATAAAAAATCTTGTCAGGCGTCTGCTCACCAAAGACCAGTTTACTGATTTCGTGCAGCGCATCCGTACCTATCGGCTCTGTTCTCTGAAGTTGACAACGGAAAACCGGGGTTGGATAAAAAGAGTTATCAATCTCCATCAGATATTTGCTGTGCAGATCGGCCCAGAATTCAAAATATTCACCAACAGTTTTGGAGGTAGGCAGAATTTTGTTGATGACAATACCATCAACATTAATTCCGTAAAGATGTACAAAGGTGTAGGCTCGTTTTGTTTCAAGAATGGAGAGCTTTTCAGGGTTCAGTACCAGCCGGAAGGTCACCTCGGGGCTGAGAATAAACTTGTTGATATCCTCCATCTGCTTGAGGAGCACATTGACCTCATTAAAAAAATCATCATCAGGAATGGATTTTCCGCTCAACGGACGAGCCAGCGAAGACATGCTTTTATAAAGCTTGAAAAACTGCTTGCCCATATTCCCGCCTATAATGATCTCTGGATAAGCAAGAAGGCGAAGAGTATTACCTGTTGGAGAGGTATCGAGCACAACAGCATCCCATTTACCCGACTGCGCCTCATCAAGCAGGCGGCTTAGGGCAAATATTTCATCAAGACCAGGCTGAGTAGTCAGCTCGGTAGCCATACCACTGTCAATACCCTTATTTTTATAAGAGGTAGAAACAAACTTCTGAAACCCGGACATGTTTTTTTTCAGCTCATACACCGTATCAACTTCGAGCCCGTAAAGATTATGTTCGATCTTCTGTGGATCATTGCGGCTTATCCGGGTATTAAAAACGTCAGAAAGAGAGTGGGCTGGATCGGAAGACATGATCAGCACTTTCTTGTTCTGCCTGGCCAACGAAACCGCCGTTGACGATGATATGGTGGTTTTTCCTGTACCACCTTTTCCCGAATAAATGATAACTCTGGTCTGCGACTGGTTTTCAGTTAAGTCCCTCGACAACATAAAAAACTCCTCTGTTAAAGGTCAATAATCCCAAAAGGCATCCCCTCTTCGAAAGGAAAAAACTATAATTTATCAAAGTACCATTTTTCACCTGCTTAGAGAAAAACAATCTTTTCCTGGAGTGCATGAGCAAGAAGCACCATATACTCCTCATGATCGATTTCAACGGCACCGAGTTTGCGGAGATGAGGGTTCATAATCTGGGCATCGAGCAGCAGGTAGCCTCGTTTTATCAAATGAAGAACCAGGTAATCAAAAGCTATCTGTGATGCATAAGAACGGCGGAAAAACATTGACTCTCCAAAAAAGACTCCACCCATGGCGATCCCATAGAGTCCTCCTGCAAGTTCACCACCATACCAGCTTTCAACACTATGGGCCAGACCGAGCTGGTAAAGCTTGACATAGGCATCCATAATCTCCCCGGATATCCAGGTTTCATGATCACTGTTTCGTGGAGCCGCACACCCTCTTATCACTCCCTCAAACTCCTCGTCCACAGTAACCCTGAACTCTTTTTTTCTTTTCAGACGAAGCACATCACGGGAAGGCTTGTAGGAATCCAGATCTACAATAGCCCTTTTATAGGGCTGACACCAGTAGACTTTCTCATCCTTCGGGTCAGACATCGGAAAAAAGCCCTGTCGATAAGCCCGGAGCAGTTCGTCAATTCGGATCATCACTTATGAAAACCAAACTACTGTGGTTAAAAAAACTTCAAAAGAGTCTCCTCAAGCATCCTTTTTGGAACATGGTGAATACCATGAGCATCCCTGAAATATCGAACTGAATCATGATCCGACATCTGGTCAATAACAACCGTCTCTGAAGGTTTTCCGAGAGCAATAACCATAAGAATTGAAAAACGATCAGGAATCTTCAGCAACCCCCTTATTTTTTCTCGATCAAGAGATGCTACTATGCATCCGCCCAGTCCTGAAGCCGTTGCACCAAGAAGAATGGTCTGTGCAGCAATACCACTATCGCATCCAAATTCACAGCTTATATGAAGATCACCGAGCATGACGATATAAGCCTGGGGTCGTTCCCCTTCAGCTGGACCGGGCCAATCAGCAAGATAGCCCGCCCAGGAGAGCAATGGAAAGAGAGATGCTACTGCCGCAGAGTCAGAAACCGCCACGAATTTCAACGGTTGAAGATTTTTTGCCGAAGGAACATAGCAGGCAAGCTCAACAAGCTCCCGCAGGGTTTCTTCAGTAACCGGAACCCCGCTCTCAAATCTCCGGCAACTCCGGCACTTCGTTACAAGATCTCTGAAATGCATGATACTTAGTGTTAAAACTTTCCCCCCATGCCGCCTCTGTGTATTTTCGCAGATCATCCCACCGACCACTTCCTATCCACTCTGCAATATAATCCACCGTTTTTGCATAACGCAACGGCTCACGGCAAGGCTTCTGCAGCCAGTCGGCAAGCACCGTAACATCAAGAGTGTGGGTTGCCATGCCGTAGCCGAGCTCTTCCATCGCAAGAGCATTGGATTCCTGCTCAATCTGGCCATCAAGAGGCCTGAGCAGAAGTTTTTTTCCAAGATGAAGCGCCTCTCCCGGAAGCTCAAATCCCGCATTACAGACTACTCCACTGCAATCCAGAAGATCATTGAGAAATCCCTCGCGCGAATAGCACCTGAAATGAAGATGCCCCTCATCACGGCTATTTGTCACCTTGCCATAAATAAAAAAATTGTATCCGTCAAAAGAGGTCAAAAACCGGGTAATATCATCCACCTCTTCAAAAGGCAGATAAACCAAAATCTTCTCCTTGACAAGAGCTTTATGATTTTCGGCATAGAGCGAAGAGGGGATAACCGGAGGAAAAACAGGCTGATTGAAATGGCTCCAGTGAAGCCCGGCATTATAACGGGCAGAAGCAAAATTCAACAGGGTATATTTTTCAAAAATATTTCCTCTGGCCAGGGGAACATCATACCGGAACGCATACTGATGGCCGAACCCCATAGACGGAATATTTCTTATTTTGGCCACCGTCGATGTAATAGGATCAAAATCAGTAATAATCAGCTCTGTTCCTGCGGTATCGAGCATGACAATATCCGACATCAGTCTTAGCGGATCAAGTTGAAACATCGTATCGATATAGTTCAGCTTCCCCTTATAGGTTACAAGAGTCATGCCTTTCATCACCCTGTAAGGAGCAAATATCTCTATCTCCTTCAACTCCTCTTCTTTTCTGCCACTGATGATCACATCCACGTCATGCCCATCCTCCTTGAGCTTTCGAACAAGTTCCCGGCTGCGACTGATATGGCCATTTCCTGTTCCCTGAACACCAAAAAGAATCTTCATAAAATGTTACGACTGAATCTTAAGATTGGCATACTGCACCATCAGCGTCTTCTCGCCCATATTTCGAAATGTTATCCTGACTTTCTGCTTTGAGCCGCTTCCCTGAACATCAAGCACAGTTCCCGGACCAAAAAGAGCATGATGCACCATCGTCCCTGCACGAAGTCCAGGCTTGGAAGGCTTCGACTGATCTGCTGATGCGGCAGGAGCAGATGATGGAGTTACCGTTTTCGGCTGATACCCCCTTGATGAGGATGATAACCCCCCAACCTGTTTTGCCTTCTCTGGACGATCGGAAAGTAAAACCCCGCTCTCTGTCTCTACTATTGTCGCATCAATCTCACCAATAAACATCGATTTTAAACAGTAGTGCGGCTGTCCATACTGGTAGCGGCTCTGCGCCCATGAAAGAAATATCTTCTCCTGCGCTCTTGTCACCGCAACATAAAAAAGCCTTCGTTCCTCCTCAAGCTCTTCGGGCTCATAGCAGTGCAGGGGAAAAAGCCTCTCCTCAAGGCCAGTTACAAAGACTACCGGAAACTCAAGCCCTTTGGCAGCATGAACCGTCATCAATGAGACATAATTATCAGAATCCTGCGTCTCTTCATAGTCGGAAGCAAGCGAGATATTCTCCAGAAAATCCCCAAGCGTACCATTATCAGGATTATGGTCAGAAAAATCTCTGGCCATCGAGAGAAGTTCCTGAAGGTTTTCATGGCGCGCCAACGACTCAGGAGTGTTTTCCGCCTGAAGCAGCAAAGGAATAGAGGTTAAACTGAACAACTCATTCAGGACTTCATAGACAGTTCCGTTCTGTGCCAACTCCTTAAGCGCCTCTATAACAGTGCAGAATGAAGTGAGAGCATTGACCAGACGCGCCTGAAAGCCACCCTCATCAGCCCGTTGAATAGCCTCGTACAAGCTCGCTCCCTTCTCTTCAGCAAACTCCTTAAGCTTACCGATGCTGACATCCCCGATTTTTCTGGGGGGGAAATTTATAATCCTCAACAGCGATTCGCCGTCACGTTCATTGAGAATAAAACGAAGGTAGGCAACGGCATCCTTGATCTCTTTACGCTTGTAAAACGAAACGCTTCCAAAAATCTTGTAGGGAATTTTGCTCTGTCGCATAACATCCTCAAGCACTCTCGACTGGGCATTGGTACGATAAAAAATAGCAAAGCTTCGATACTCATACTCCTGCTTCAAGCGCATCCGGCGTATATGCTCTCCAATTTTTTCAGCCTCATTCCGCTCATTGTATGCCTCAATAAGCGTCAAAGGCTCTCCCTCGTTCCTATGTGAAATCAACTCCTTTTTAATCTGCCGCTGGTTCCGGCTGATCACACTGTTTGCTGCCTTGAGGATAGTTCCTGTACTGCGATAATTCTCTACAAGCTTAAAGGTCAGGGCATCATGATAGTCATCCTGAAAATTCAGGATATTTGAAATATCTGCACCGCGCCAGGAGTAGATCGACTGTGCATCGTCACCAACAACAAAGATATTGCGGTGCCTGGCCCCGAGCATTTTAGCCACAAGGTATTGTGCCCGGTTGGTATCCTGATACTCGTCAATCATGATATAACGGAAAGAGTCCTGCAGCTCCGAAAGTATTTCGGGACGCGCACTGAAAAGTTCAAGCGGTTTGATAAGCAGATCGTCAAAATCAAGCGCATTGTTCTCCTTCAGCTTCCTCGCATAGAGTTCGTAGATTTGTGAAGCCTTCTGCTGATTATAGTCCGCAGCATTTCGATGAAACTCCGCAGGCAGAATAAAGCTGTTTTTAGCTCTGCTGATCAGTCCCTGAACCGTATTGAGAGGAACTGCATCTACAGAGATATTCAGTTCAGTCATTGACTGACGGATCAGGCTTTTACTGTCATCAGAATCAAAAATCGAAAAATTCCGGTCGTAGCCAATCAGGTCTATATAGTTGCGGAGAAGACGCGCAAAAACCGAATGAAAGGTACCAATCCACAATCCGCGGGAACTTCCCTGATGCAATAGGGTATCAACCCTGTGCCGCATCTCGCCCGCTGCCTTGTTGGTAAAGGTCAGGGCAAGAATATTTTGGGGATCGACGCCCTCGTTTCTGATAAGATATGCAATGCGATAGGTAATCACCCTTGTCTTGCCGGAACCGGCACCCGCAAGTACCATAACAGGTCCTGTGGTTGCGATTACGGCATTGCGCTGTACTTCATTGAGATCATTTAAAAAATCGGTCAAAACTTCTGAACACCTGTTTACAGTTAGAGCGCTCCCTCCAAGATCCCGTCATCCTTAAACAGCGCCAAAATACCCAGTTGAATTTCGTATAACTTTACCCCTTTTGCAAATTCAGGGAGCGCAGGGCCCAAACCTGGAGCTTAGTTTTTGTGTTTATTTTGCATAACCTGTTATTTTCAAGTTGAAGAGTTGTTATATTTGCCAAAATTTGACATTACCATAAAAACTATTTCTGTAATGTTTCCTCTCGTTTTTGAAATCAATACCAGAATCTGGCTAAAAAAATTATCCAAAACCTACGACCGGCCCATAACGCTCGGTAAAATTCCGGAAGAGGAGTTCACCTTCTTTTCAACCCACGGTTTTAACATAGTATGGCTGATGGGTGTGTGGAAACCAAGCAAGTACAGCAAAGCAATTGCTAAATCTCATTCGGGCCTGAGAGGCTCAATCCTTGATCACATTCCAGATGTTCACCTCGACGATATCGTATCATCACCATATTCCATTCCCTCATACACCGTCAATGAAGAATTAGGTGGAGAAGGGGAATTGCTTCTCTTCCGCAAAAAACTCCACTTCCTATGGTATAAAACTCATGCTGGATTTTGTACCGAATCACCTTGCACTCGACAACGTATGGCTCCCCGAACACCCTGAGTTTTTTATTCCTCTCTCAAGTGAGGAACAGATTTACAACCCTGAATCCGGCTTTGAATACATCAAGGGAAACTATTTGGCATACGGCAAAGATCCTTACTTTGCTCCCTGGACAGACACACTGCAACTCAACTATGCAGTACCGGAAACACACAGGATGATGACTGAAAACATGTTCAAAATCAGCTCACTCTGCGACGCTGTCCGCTGCGATGTTGCCATGCTGATTCTGAAAGACGTTTTCAATTCCACATGGAGCAACCTCGGTGGTGCCATGAAAAAAGAGTTCTGGCACGATGCCATCACAGCAGTCAAGAAGCGTCATCCCGACATTATCTTTCTTGCCGAGTCTTACTGGGACAGGGAGTGGGAACTCCAGCAACAGGGATTTGACTATACCTACGACAAACCCTTTTATGATTATATCTGCAGTACCCCTCCAAATGTTGAACGACTCTCTGGTCACTTGGCAGCTGCGTGGGACTACCAGTCACATCTTTGCCGGTTTCTTGAAAACCATGACGAACCAAGAGCTGCCGAAACACTCGGTCCAAATAACAAAGCTGGAGCTCTGGTACTGCTGACTACTCCCGGAATGCATCTTATCTATCAGGACCAGATGGAGGGATTCCAGCAGAAAGTTCCTGTGCAGCTTGTTCGTCAAGCTCCAGAAACAAACGACAATGAGTTGGCTGATCTCTACAAAAAGCTTTTCGTTCTTCAGAAAACAGAGCTTTTTCAGGAGGGCATGATTGAACGGCTCGATCTGAATGTTGCAACCAGCACCCTTTGTTTTGGATTTCACCGGTTTACAGAAAATGAGCATGCCTTTGTGCTGGCCAATTTCTGCCCAACAGGCATAGCCATAGAGTTCCAGCACCCTTCACTTGAACATCTTTCTATCGAAAAATTGAACATTCTCACCACCGATGCCGATAACAAAAGAAAGAATGTTCACTTTGAAGACCGGACAATCCGGTTATGCCTCCATCCTCACGAAGGAGTAGTCATAACACTTCTGAAATAAGGCAACAATTGATAGTTCATCCCAATGCAATACATACTAAAGACCATAACACGGCAAACCGCAAAACCCATTGAAATCATTGATATCACCGATGAAGTATCCGAGGCGGTCACCTCATCAGCGCTTGATGCCGGCCAGGTAACGGTCATCAGCCAGCATACAACGGCTTTCGTTAATATCAACGAAAAAGAGGAGCGCCTGATTGAGGATATGGAAACCTTCCTCAAGCGCTTTGCACCAAAAGACGGCAACTACCAGCATAATCTCAATCCAATTGATGGCCGCCACAATGCCCACTCCCATCTGCTCGGCCTCCTCATGAACAGCTCTGAAACCATTCCCTTTGCAAAAGGGAAGCTGATGCTTGGTCAATGGCAGTCACTTTTTTTTGTTGAACTTGACGGGCCACGCCAAGAACGGAATATTCTCCTGCAGATTTCAGGTATTTAACCCCGCCAAACAAACGGCAGAAGGGAACCGGGAAGCCATAAACATGGTTAATCATACAAAGTATGAGCCTAACCCAGAACTCCCCGAAAATATATGCGCAACTCCCTGCCGATTCCTATTACTCAGGAAATGACCCTTCTGTCTGGAATCCACTCTCCAGCTGATCTTAAAAAACTCACTTTTCCAGAACTTCAGACTCTGGCAGATGAATGCCGCAAAGAGGTCATCAAGCTTGTCTCTGAAAATGGTGGACATTTTGCCTCAACCCTTGGCGTCGTAGAGTTGACTGTTGCGCTGCATCATGTTTTCAGCACTCCCCACGATAAAATTATCTGGGATGTCGGTCATCAGGCCTACGTGCATAAAATCCTGACCGGCAGAAAAGAACAGATGCCAACTAACCGACGCTATGGTGGACTGGCAGGCTTCCCAAAAGTATCAGAAAGTCCGCATGATGCTTTCGGAACCGGTCACGCTTCCACCTCAATTTCAGCTGCTGCCGGGATGGCTGCAGCAAGAGATCTTGCGGGCAGCAACGAAAAGATTGTCGCTGTCATAGGTGACGGCAGCATGACTGGAGGCATGGCCTTCGAAGCCATGAACCACCTCGGGGATCTTAAAAGTGATGTTCTTGTCATCCTCAATGACAACCAGATGGCCATTTCACCCAGTACCGGTGGTCTGAAAACCCATCTCATCAACATCACCCTCAATAAAACCTACAACAAGGCCCGTAAACTTCTCTGGAAATCAATATCACTGTTCAACAATGAACTCGGAGATACGGCAAAAAATGCCGTCCGTAAAATCGAGGAGGGATTTAAAGCCGCATTGACGCCTGGAGCATTTTTTGAGGCGCTTGGTTTGAGATATTTCGGGCCGATTGATGGCCACAACATGGAGCAGCTGGTCAAGGCTCTCAAGGAGATGCAGGAGCTTCCCCACCCCAAACTGCTCCATGTAATCACAACAAAAGGAAAAGGGTTCAAACCGGCAGAAGAAGACCAGAGCAAATGGCACGCCCATAGCGGCGGCTTCGATACAACAACCGTGGTATCGTTTAAAAAAACCGATACCACCCTCCCGCCAAAATATCAGGAGGTCTTTGGCGAAGCCCTGGTTGAACTTGCCCTTAAAGATCCCCGGATTACCGCCATTACTGCCGCCATGCCAAGTGGAACATCACTCGACCTCTTCCAGAAAGCCCTGCCAAAACGTTTTTATGACGTCGGTATTGCCGAGCCTCATGCTGTCACTTTTGCCGCAGGACTTGCCATACAGGGGTTCAAACCGGTCTTCGCCATTTATTCAACCTTTCTGCAACGCGCTTATGATCAGCTTCTGCACGATGTAGCACAGCAGAATCTGCACGTTGTTTTTGCCATTGACCGTGCTGGACTTGTAGGCGAAGACGGCCCGACCCATCATGGCGCCTTCGACCTCTCCTATCTGCATGCCGTTCCAGGCCTGGTCATCATGGCCCCTGCCAACGAGCAGGAGCTGCGCGACATGCTCTACACCGCACTCTACGACCTGACCGGCCCGGTTGCCATCCGTTATCCGAGAGGCAACGGCACAGGCATCTCCCTGCAAAAAAACTTCAGCTCCATTCCTATAGGAACAGCGCAGATTGTGCGCGAGGGCAGCGAGCTCACGCTTCTCAGCATCGGCAACATGACAGCAAAAGCCCTTGAGGTTGCCAACTCACTGCAGGATAAAGGGATCAATGCCACCGTCGTCAACATGAGATTTCTCAAGCCGCTAGACACCCTGCTGCTTGAAGATCTGGCAGCACGATCGACCCATTTCGCTGTGATTGAAGAAAACAGCATGATTGGTGGCCTTGGCAGCGCAGTCATCGACCATTTCAACACAAAAAGAATTTACCGTCCTGTGTTAAAAGTCGCCCTGCCCGACGCCTTCGTAACTCATGGAGATATGAATAACCTGTACAGGGAGATAGGTTTCGATACACCCTCAATGACAGAAAAAATCAGGCTCTTCTACAACGAAGCTGAAAGATGAAAATAGGTGAGCAACGCAAGCACACCGCGAACGGAAAGATTTGCAAAAAGCCCGGCAAGCAGATCATCAGCCATTATACCCCAACCACCGGGGAGACGCTGTAGAGTATCGACAGGGCCTGGTTTTGCAATATCGAAAAAGCGGAAAAAGGCAAGTGAAAGCATGACGGGCAACAATCCTTCTGGCAGTGCGGCAAGCGCCAGCCACTGGCCGGCAAGTTCATCAATCGTGACAACAGAAGGGTCACTCCCGTAGTGCTCCTCCATCAGCCCGCCAGACCATATACCGAGAGGAACAGAGAGCAGAACCAGAGAGAGCAGAAGCGGCAGATAGTGGAGGGCTGGAACAAAAACATAGGCGAGCAGAGCCACAATGCTCGTTACCGTACCGGGTGCAACCGGAAAATAACCTATGCCAAAACAGGTAGAGAAAGTTTTTGCGGCAAGAAGCTTCCGATCCATCACTGCCCCTCAAGAGGCTTCTGCATATAGATCCGCCAGTTGCTGACCATATAGGATATACCGGTATACACCGTAAAAACCGTAACAGCGAGCATGATATAGTTCAGATATCCGGAAAAAAGAAACCGGTTGGTCATGACTGCAACATTAGCACCTGAAAAAGCTGCCTCTTTCATTAAAATCAGCGCCATTATCAGATAGACAAAGATATTCTGCACCAGGGTTTTGTACTTCGCCTCCATACTGGTCACAACCGGTCTGTTTTTGAATTCGGCATAGACCCTCAGCGCGGTTACAACCACATCTCTCACAACAACAAGCACCACCATCCATAGAGTAAGAAAACCCATCCCGACATAGAGCAGAAAAGCTGCGGTAATGAGCAGTTTATCAGCAAGAGGATCGAGAAAAGCGCCAAGCCTGGTTGTAACACCATATTTTCGTGCATGATAGCCGTCATAAAGATCGGTAAGCGATGCTACAACAAAAACAAAGACACCAAGCAGCTTCAGGTAGGGATCAACCTGCAGAAGCAGCACGACAAATACCGGCACAAGCAAAATACGCAAGGCCGTCAGCTGATTGGGTATAGTCAGATATGTTTCGTTCTGTTCTTTCAATCCCCGCAGGATTTATAGTTATAGGCCGAAAAAATCACCATGGGAATGGCAGGCTCTCTTGGGCATAAAATACAAAATAATAATAATCACTCAAGTTCCACAACCGTTACTCCGGCTCCGCCTTCCCCCCACTCACCAAGCCGAAAACTCTTCACATAGCGGTGCTGCTGCAAAAACTCAGCTGTTCTTTGCCGTAGAGAACCGGTTCCTTTGCCATGAACAATCGTTACCGAATAAATTCTATGCAGCCTCATGGTATCAATAAAACGTTCAATTTTCATGATTGCCTCATCCCCGCTCAAACCACGCAGATCAACTCTTGTGGACTCCACCTCTCCGGTAACAGCCGACCAGGAAGCTTTCAGCTTCGGGGATTCAGGCTTTTTAAGACTTTTTTTAACCTGAGTTTTCGATGTCTTCTCAAGGTTTTTCAGCGAAGTGGTCAACCTGAAATTACCGCATTGCACAACCACACTCTCTCCATTGAGGCTCTCAACCTCACCTGAAGTGCTGGAATCAAGAATTCTGACAAGATCGCCCTCACGAATGGTACGATCAACCTGAATCGCTGCATCAGCTTCAGAAAGAAGAGTGGACTCCCTTTTCTCGGCCTCCTCTTTTTTCAAGGCAAGTTTTTTTCTGGCATCCTGCACCTTTTTTTCATCAGCAGGAGCACCTTTCACCACAGAGAGAATATCCTTGATCTCTTTCCGGGCAAATTCAACCTCTTTCTGCAGCTCTCGTGAAGCGGTCAGTTTAAGCTCCCGGCGTTTCTGCTCGAGCCCGGCCTCGCCCGCACGCAAAGAGAACTCCCTCTCCTCCAGTTCAGTTGTATCCTCACGAAGCCGCAACTTCAACAGACGATTCTCTTCGAGCAAACCGCTCAGATCATCAAGCATGCGATCAAGTCCAAGTCGTTCACCCTGCATGAATGACGATGCGCGATCAACCATTGAAGCTGGAAAACCCATCCTCTGCATCATGGCAAAAGCAAAACTGTTACCCGGCAACCCCTTGATAAACCTGAAGGTAGGCACAAGACCAACACGGTTGAACTCCATCGCCCCATTCACAACACCAACGCGATCATGGGCATATGCTTTCAACTCCCCGAGATGAGTGGTAACAATAGTTTTTGTCCCCCGTGAGAGCAACTCCTCAATCACCATTCGTGCAATAGCACCACCCTCTTCAACATCTGTACCGGCACACAGCTCATCAATCAGAACAAGATCCCTGCCTCCGGCACAATCAAGTATTTTTTTTAATCTCACCAAGATGCGAGCTGAAGGTCGAGAGGTCATTTTCGATTGACTGATCATCACCGATCTCAATAAAAATATCACTGAAGAGAGGAAACCGGGAGCTTTCGCTGCAAGGCAAGAGATAACCATGCCCCAGCATACAGCAGAGAAGACCAGCTGTCTTCATAGCCACTGATTTCCCGCCCGCATTGGGCCCTGAAATTACCAGCACCCTGTCACCCTCATCCAGATCAAGGTCGAGTGGAATCACTGCCTTATCACGATGGGAGATCATCAGCCAGGGATGAAACCCTTTGATAATGCGGAGCGACTGCCCTTCAGTAATGCTAGGAAGCACCGAGCGGGTTTCAACAGCAAACCGTGCCCGTGCATAGAGTGCGTCAAACTCTCCAAGCAGAGACTCATTGTGCTTCAGATTCTCAAGCTCAAGCCGAATCTCATTCGACATCTCCTTCAGAATGCGCTCAATCTCCCGTCGCTCGCTGATCTCCAGATCCTGAATTCTATTACTGATCTCAAGCGTTTCAGCCGGCTCAATAAAAACCGTTTGCCCGCTCCCCGAATAATCCTGGATATAACCTGCGATCTTGTATTTATACTCCACCCGCAAGCCAAGCGTCAGACGCCCGTTCTTGATAGCAACCGTATCCTCCATCAACCAGCCGCTCTCCTGACAGCGCCTCACCAGCCTCTCCATTTTCCTGCGAATCAGTTCACGACTGCTATTGAGTTCACGCCGAATCATCAGCAGGGTATCGCTTGCAGTATCCCTCACCCTCCCCTGTTCATCAATAATCCTTCGAATCGCTGTCTGAAGGGTTTTTTCAAGCCAGATTCTTATGGTAAAATCATTGAGCAGAGGATAGACCTCACGGTTGAGAAACATGAACTTCCTCAACTGCACCGAAGAAAAAAGTAGATGATAAATATCCTGAAGCTCATCAGGTTCAAGATAGCTCTCAAGAACCTCCACCTTTTTCAGAAGTCGCCGGGTATCGGGCAGATAGGAAAAAGGCAGCGGAGCCTCCCCCTCAAGCAGATTTTTTAACTCAAGAACCCTCTCCAACTCAGCAAGCAGCACATCCCGCTCCATCACCGGCACCGCTGCCACAACTCTGTCGCGCCCCATACCCGACAAACAGAACTGCGCTGCGTAGTTGGCTACTTTATCGAATTCAAGCTTTTTCAGACTTACGCTATTCATTGGTACCCTGTAATTCTATAAGCCGTTACAGCATTTACGTAGTAATAAACCTCTATCTGAAAGAGATGCCAGTTCATAGCACCACATTCAAAACCAACATAGTAAAAATACATAAAGTTGAAACACCAAAATGACCAATCAGCCACCATCTTTCTGTGCCTCAACATAAATCGTGGATTGCTCCAGAAGAATAGTATTATTAATACATTTTTTGTTTGAATAAAAACAATTGTGTATACTTTTTTATTGATTTAAAAAAATAGAGAGGAGGGCAATGAGCACTGTTCTTGAGCGTCAGACCATCACACAGGAAGATCGAGGAGCTTTAGCCAAAATGGTGATCACGCTTTTCGACCACTGGAAACTAACAACAGAAGATCAGGCCATACTTTTGGGACTTGCACCTGCAAACCGGGGAGCGTTGACGCGTTATCGAAAGGGCGAACCAATTGGAACCAGTCGCGACCAGTATGAACGGGTAGGTCATCTGCTGGCAATTCACAAGAATCTGCGTATGCTGTTTACGAAAAACCGGGATCTTGCGTATCGCTGGATGTCCACAAGAAACAAGGCCTTCGATAACCTTACCCCTGTAGAAGTCATCAAAGAGTGGGGGTTTGCCGGACTTTTGATGGTGCGTTTCTATCTCGACCGTGCACGCGGAATGTAACCAGGCTTCGCCCAATGGATCAGTTATTCTCCCATCTCACCGTAGCCGATATTCATCAAGAGTTGATACGAAATATTGTCTCCTTGAGTGAATCAGAGAATCCGTTCGACGATTTGACCAGCAGCACAGAGGAGTGCTTCCTGGCTCATCAGGTGGAATCCGATGCCAGACCGAGGCCTTACCAGTCGCACACCCCGGAAATAGATCGCCCCTTTGAAGATGCCCTGTGGTTCAAAGGAATACACTGGCCATTTAACAACCAGCAAACAAGCCGATTTTCTGACGGATCATTCGGAATCTGGTATGGCAGCGATACGCTCGAAACATCTGTCCATGAATCGGCTTACCACTGGTTTCGGGGTTTACTTTGCGATGCCGGCTTTGAGCAGGAAGAGGTCACCATTGAGCGCAAACTTTTTTCCGTAGCATGCGATGCACTATTGCTTGATTTTCGCCCTGTCGCCAGCAACTATCCAAATCGCCTTCATAAAACCGATTACACCTTCACTCACTCCATCGGTGCAAGAATACACAGGGAAGGTCATCCAGGTCTGCTCACCTTATCCGCTCGACACCAAGGGGGAGTGAATTATGCAGTTCTTAACTCCAATGTCCTCTCCAATCCAATGCCGCACAGCCAACTGAGCTATCGTCTTCATGGGCAAACCATCACAGTAGAGGAAAAGTCTGGAGTTCTCTGCATGGAAATAAATACGAGCGTCTTCTTTTCCTGAAAACCAGAACGAAGTAAGGTCCTATTCCCGGGAACGCTGAGCCCCAGATCGGCAGACAATGAGGATAATGCGCGAAGCTGGGACTCTGCTCCCCCAACTTACCGGTTTTATATCTTGCCTGATAGCAAAGAAATGACCGCAATGATATCCTCTTTACATGGCCCATTCAAATGCAGCTTCGCCTTTTTGGCCACATCTTTTACTAACTCAGGCCACCCATCAAAACGAACAACCCTAATCCCGACAGGCTTCATTAATCTTGCATCAAGCCACCTTTTCAAGAATGCGGGCAGGGCCTTGTCTTCGGTATAACCCTCGACAAAAAGAATAAATCTTATCCCATCTCCTCAAGTTCACCGGATTTGAAAAGAGAGCCAAGGGAGTACTCTTTGAGCCAATAGTTTAGCTCATCCCCCTGTATTGTTTTCAGTTGCGTCTCCCCATTTTCCCATTTCGCCACTGTGGTTGTGGGTATGGTTCCGGCAAAAGCGTTCAAAAAGTTGGGCGAATGGGTCGTCAGAATAACCTGTGATCTTGTCGAAGCATCTATCGCATATTCAGCAATAAGGGGAAGCATGGAGGGGTGAAGTCCGGTCTCGGGCTCATCAATGGCAATAACCGGAGCGGGTGATGGACTCGCCAGTACGGTCATTAAAAAAAGAAAGCGGAGCGTCCCATCCGATAGTTCAGCCGCCGATTGCTCCCGTTTCAGTGATTTCCAGCGAATCCGCATTTGTATTCTTTGATCCGATGCTGGCGGAAAAACCAGCTCTTCAAAATCATCACCAAAGGCAGCCTGCATGGCGGAATTAATATCCCTTTTGAAATCACGATCACCGGTATACAGAGTGTGTAACACACTGATAAGATTTTGCCCATCCGGGTCAACCCGTTTTTCCATCCTCGCAATTGCTGGCAGGCGAACTGGAGCATCCTTATTGGTATGGAGATCATGATAAACTGCTATAGATGATAACCATCTTTGGAATGGTGGAATATTTTTTCGACTTGGGGACCCAATCTTGGGTTACCGTACACCCGACCATTTGGTGATGGATTGTTCGAGATTCGTGCAAGAGGTTCTGATGGAATTGGACAAGCTTTTTTTTGTTGTCTGGTTGACCGGATGGTTGTCATTTTGCATGGATTCATAAAAAAGACACAGGCGACACCAATCAAAGAGTTGAAACTTGCCAGAAAACGGCTTAAGGAGATTACACCATGAGTGACAGCAACAAATATAATCCCGTAGCCTTTGACCCAAAAGCTTATGCTGTTCATAAAAGCTCAAGCGACCCTGAGTTCAAAATAGCCTACGATGCACTTGAAGATGAGTTTGCAGCTCTCCGGGCACTTTTGCATGCCCGTAGGCGGGCCTTACCCAAGCTGAAGTTGCTTCACGTATGGGAGTTTCGCAGCCTGTTCTTGCTCGCATTGAGGCCAGCCTGGGCAAACAGGATCACTCTCCATCACTCAATACCTTGCGCCGATATGCAGACGCATGTGGCATGAAACTGGTCATCCAGATGGTTTTGCCCAATACCACTCTTCCATAGATGCCAAAGAGTACTTGATCTGCACCTCTTTATTACATGCCGACTGAAGGTTTCTATACGTTTTAAAATTGTACCTGTTGAATAAGGCTGTATCTTGACAATACACTTTCAATACAGAAAAAAGGAGCAATCTGATATTGGATAGTCGGTATATCCCTTTGGTCCAGGGGAATAGAAGGTATCCATGTCGGGTTGGTTGAGAGCAGCTCCGGTTTTCCATCGTTCAACAAGGTCGGGATTGGCAATAAATGCTTTTCCAATGGCAATGAGGTCACATTTGCCACTGGCCAGATCGCTTTCGGCCCGTTCTGCATCGTAACCTCCGGACAGAATCAATGCACCCTTGAATACCTCGCGGAAAGTTGCCTTCATGCTGTCGGGCACAAGCGGTGCTCCCATTGACGAGTGGTCGACGAGATGGATATAGGCAAGGACTGAGAGATTGAGCTGTTTCGCCAGCCAGGTGTACTCCTCCTCCATGTTGTCGTAGATTGGCATATCGTTGAAAACGCCGAAGGGGGAAAGCCGTATACCAACCTTCTCGCTGCCGATAGCTCCATTCACCGCATCAACAACTTCAAGCACAAAACGGGCACGGTTTTCTATTGAACCGCCGTAACTGTCACTTCGCAGGTTCGAATTCGGACGGATGAACTGTTCAAGCAGATAGCCATTTGCAGCATGCAGCTCAACACCGTCGAATCCCGCTGCCACGGCATTGGTGGCGGCCTGGGCATACTCTGCAATGGTAACCCTGATATCCTCCTCGGTCATGGCCTCTGGCTGAGGAAAGGGTTTCAGGCCTTCGGCATCCGTGTACATCTCTCCGGCAGCTGCGACGGCTGAAGGGGCAATCATGCGAGCCCCTGCGGGCATGTTCAGGGGATGAGCAATTCGCCCACAATGCATGATCTGCATAAATATCTTTGCACCATTTCTGTGCACTGCTTCGGTAATGGCTTTCCATGCCTCGACCTGGACTGCTGAAAATATTCCTGGTATGCGCGGATAGCCCAACCCATTCGGTGAGGAGGAGGTACCCTCAGTAATGATGAGCCCAGCAGTACTGCGTTGTGCGTAATAGTCGACCATAAGCGCATTGGGAATGTTGCCTGGTGCGCGACTGCGCGTCATCGGTGCCATAACCAAACGGTTCTGAAGAACTATCGAGCCAAGTGTGGTTGGTGTAAAAAGTATTGACATAATACAGTCCTCAATTTAATGATTCAACAACAGGTCACTTTTCTGACGTTCTTGCTCCCCGGACGCCGGACTTTCAAAGCTTCTCCCTGAGACTGGCGATATCAATAACAAAGCGGTAGTGCACATCACTCTTGAGCACCCGCTCATACGCTTCATTAACTTGCTGAACAGGGATCACCTCGACATCAGACAACACAGCATGCTCTGCACAAAAATCAAGCATCTCCTGTGTTTCGCGGATACCGCCGATAAGTGATCCAGAGAGATGGCGGCGCTGCATGACCAGCGGAGCTGCGGAAAGGGGAATGGGTTCCGGAATCCCGACCAGCACCATGGTACTGTCGCGTTTCAAGAGCCCAAGATAGGCGTTGTAATCGTGCATGGCTGATACCGTATCAAGAATAAAGTCAAAACGCTTTTCGTTCTCCCTGAAAGAGTTCTTATGGCTGGTTACCACAAAGTCGTCGGCCCCAAGCGCAAGGGCATCGTCCCGTTTGCTCGGCGAATGACTCAGCACAGTCACCCTAGCCCCCATCGCTTTTGCAATTTTCACTCCCATATGACCGAGACCACCCAGCCCAAGAATTGCTACCTCATCTCCCGGTTTAACGCCAAAGTGCTTCAATGGCGAGTAGGTGGTTATGCCTGCACAGAGCAGCGGTGCTACCCTTTCAAGCGGCATTCCAGAAGGGATGCGAAGCACGTAATCCTCATTCACCGTGATGCGGGTTGAGTATCCACCATAGGTCGGTGTTGTGCCGTCACGTTCATAACTATTATAGGTAGCGCTCATACCCTCTTCGCAAAACTGCTCCTCCCCCTCACGGCAGGCATCGCATTCACGGCAGGAGTCGATGAAGCAGCCGACACCGACCGTATCTCCAACCTTCCATTTGGTGACATGGTCTCCCGTCTTGACCACAGTTCCTACTATTTCATGTCCGGGAACCATCGGAAAAATGGAGCCACCCCATTCATCGCGGACTTGGTGAATGTCGGAATGACAGATACCGCAATAAAGAATATTGATCAACACATCATGGGGTCCTGGTTCACGACGAACAATCTCATAAGGTTCAATGAGCGCTTTTGCTGCCTTTGCGGCATAAGCCGGAGTATGTAACAACATGGTTTCTGCTTGTTTTTATTGCTGCAAGATTTATCAATCAAAAGTAATGAATTTCACAGGCTTTTCTGGAACATCGGTGTGACATAATCACTTACAAAACAAACCATTGAGCAAGGTAAAAGATTCTCTCCTGTACATTCGCTGCATGCTGAAAGTTTTATCCTTTTCATTTTTTCATTACTTTCGCTTAAGAGATGTAAAAAGAATAGGCTGCCTGAACCTCCAAAACATCAGAATATTCACCATTGACCATTGTCTACTCCCATGAGATTAGCTGTTAATATTGATCACATTGCAACACTGCGCAATGCCCGTAATGAATTCGAGCCTGACCCGGTTGCTGCGGCCCTGCTTGCTGAAAAAAGCGGAGCTGCAGGTATTGTGTGCCACCTGCGTGAAGACCGCCGCCATATAAAAGACAACGACCTTCGGCGACTCCGTCAGGCAGTAAGCACCAAGCTCGATCTTGAGATGGCCATGACGCCGGAGATGCAGCATATAGCGTTGCAGACCAAACCCGAGCTGATAACCCTTGTGCCTGAAAAAAGGGAGGAGCTCACTACCGAAGGCGGTTTTAACATTACCGTTCACTACAACACACTGGTTGAATTTCTGAAACCCTTCAAAGGCTCCGGGATAGAGAGCAGCATCTTTATAGAGCCCGACAAAAAAGCCATCGACCTGGCCGAAAAAGCAGGTGCCGATCTTATAGAACTCCATACTGGTTCCTATGCACTTAAAACAAGCAACGAGGAGAGGGTCGTTGAACTGCAAAGAATCCGTGAAGCAGCTACCTATGCAAAAAACCTCGGGCTGAAAGTCGTTGCCGGCCATGGTCTCAACTACCTGAACATCAAGCCTTTCACGGAAATTGCAGAAATCGAGGAGGTCAGCATCGGCCATGCCATTATTGCCCGGGCTGTGCTTATTGGGCTTGAAGAGGCCATCAGGGAGCTGCTCAGAATCATTCAGTAGAACCATGCCATCAAAAGCCGACACAACGATTACCATCATCCTTGCCACCAGCAATCGGGATAAGGTTAAAGAGCTCCGCCCGCTGCTGGAAAATATCTCTCCCCTGTTCAAGGTCACAACACTCAAAGAACTCGGTGTCGATACGGAAATCGAGGAGACCGAACAAACGCTTGAAGGCAACGCTCTCCTTAAGGCAAGAGCCATCTTCAGCCTGCTTTCTGAACAGTTTCCCTCCATGATTGCCCTTGCCGACGACACTGGTCTTGAAGTTGATGCCCTGCAGGGTGCACCCGGCGTTTACTCTGCCCGATATGCCCCCACGACCGATGGCAAGACTCCAACCTACGAAGAGAATGTTCGCCATCTGCTGCTCTGCTTAAAAGGCATCACCAATAGAAACGCCCGATTCCGAACAGTAATCGCCCTGAAAGGATCTATTCATAAGGGAGATAAACAATTTGATTTTGAACACACCGCCGAAGGTGTTGTTGCAGGCCGCATAACCCTTGATCAACAGGGAACCTCAGGCTTTGGATATGATCCGGTTTTTCTGGTTGACTCTACCACCAAAACCTATGCTGAAATGAGCAGAGAGGAAAAAAACAGCATTAGCCACCGCGCCCTTGCGCTCAAGAAAGCTATTGCAGACCTCAAGAACATTCTTCAGCAAGAGTAATATTCCACCGAACGCCCCTAACTTTCCAGCTATTTCCCATGCAACGTTTAAGTGAGAAAAATAATTCTCTTTTGTGTGTGAAGCGGTCATGGATTTTTTCTTATATATAGGCAACGTAGACTAACATTAATTAATAAACCAGCCATGCCATACAGCTTAACAGGCTTAGGGCATAATGGCTTTGAAAAAGCAGACTTACATATACATACTAAATGTTCAGACGGGATCTTTACGCCGGAGGAAATTGTTGTTAAAGCAGCAAACTCAGGGCTGAAGGCCATAAGTATTACTGACCATGATTCTGTTTTAGGTATTGACAAAGCAAAGCCATTAGCCTTACTTAAAGGCATTGAGCTTATTCCTGGTGTAGAAATGAGCTCGACCTACAGGGGCTATGATATTCATATCCTTGGTTATTTTTTCGATTATCAGCACTCCGAGCTGAAACAATATCTCGACCACTGCCGTCACCTGCGCACCGAAAGGGCTGAACGCATGGTAAGCAAGCTTGCCAAAATGGGTGTAAAAATCGGCATTGAGCAGATTATCGTCAAGGCTCAGAACGGAAGTGTAGGACGACCACATATTGCCGCTGTGCTTCAGGATGTAGGCTATGTCAAAAGCTTTAGCGAAGCTTTCAGCAAATATCTCGGTTCCCACAGTCCCGCCTATGTGAAAAGCATAGAAACACATCCTGCAGATGTCATTGCGCTTATCAATAAAGCGTCAGGACTCTCTTTCCTTGCTCATCCGGCCCAGAATGTTTCCGATGAGACGCTCAAACAGCTCATCACCTTCGGGCTTGACGGCATTGAAATTGTGCATCCTTCCCACGACACCTACAGGCAGAACTACTACCGTGAGATTGCCAATGAGTACTTTTTACTCTTTTCTGGAGGTTCTGACTATCATGGAATGAGAGAGCGCGATGAAGAGACTTTTGGAAAGGTTACCATACCCTGTGAATGGGTAACAAAAATGAAAAGCCGGCTTTTACAAGCATAAATCAAGAGATGATTGGGCAATTGATGAAGATTTGCTATTTTTTTCAACGTTTTTCAGGCATCACTACCCTCGGGTAGTCTGCCTCATCGCACTTTATTTATGCTCTTAACCTTCGTTCGCAACCGGGAAAAAGCAATTGCCCTGTGGCTGAAAGATTTTATCCTCACCATGCAGGAGTTTTTTCTTTTTTCAGTCAGGACATTCATCTCTTTTCCAAAAGTAAAACGCTACTGGAGGGATGTGCTTGATCAGGCCACCATTTGCGGAACCGACTCAATCCCCATCGTGCTTGTCAGCGCCATCTCCATTGGATCCCTTCTTGCCATTGAGGTAGGAAACCTCCTTGAAGACTTCGGCGCTAAAACCATGCTTGGGCGCTCAACCTCCCTCTCTGTTATCCGTGAACTCGGTCCCCTTCTTATGGGCCTTATGCTTTCCGCAAGGTTCGGATCAAGAAACGGTGCAGAACTTGGTGCCATGCAGATATCTGAACAGATCGACGCACTGCGAGCTTTCGGCACAGACCCCGTTGCAAAACTGGTGATGCCCCGACTTGTTGCCGCACTTATCATGTTCCTGCCCCTGACCGCTCTCTCCGACTATGCTGGTCTTCAAAGTGCTGCGTATATGGCCGAACACTATCATCGACTCGATCCCGGAATATTCTGGAACGCGGTCTATCCCCGGCTTGCACCCAAAGACTTTGTTGTCGGCTTCCTGAAAGCCCCTGTTTTTGCCATCATCATAACGCTTGTCAGCAGCTTCAACGGATTTTCGGCACGAGGAGGCACTGCCGGTGTAGGGCGCTCAACCATTAAAGGGATTGTGGTTTCATCAGGCCTGGTGCTGATTGCAAATTTTTACGTATCAAAGATAGTGCTGGAAAACATGTGACTGCATGATTGAATTACGAAATGTCGGTTTGAAATATGGCGACAAGGAGATTCTGAAAAACGTCTCTCTTACCGTCCGGGACAACACCATCAAGGCAATTCTGGGACCAAGCGGCGTTGGAAAGAGCACGATTCTTAAACTGATGCTCGGACTGATAAAGCCGAACAAGGGTCAGGTGATTGTTGACGGCACCGATATCACCAACATGAAAGAAGCAAGTCTCTACTCCATACGCCGCAAAATGGGCATGGTTTTTCAGGGGAATGCCCTTTTTGACTCCCTGACCATAAGCCAGAACCTCGGATTTTTTCTCCGTGAAAACATGAAGCTGCCGGAGGAAGAGATAGAGCGCAGGGTTGAAGAACAGATTCAGTTTGCAGGGCTTGAAGGCTACGAAGACCAGCTCCCCGAAAGTCTGAGTGGAGGAATGCGCCGCAGGGTTGCCATAGGAAGAGCACTGATCTTTAAACCGCACATGATTCTGTTTGATGAACCAACAGCCGGACTTGATCCGGTCAGTTCCAAAAAAATCCTGTCGCTCATCAGCTCCCTGAGGCACAACAACAACCTTGGTGCCGTTATTGTTACCCATATTATTGATGATGTCTTCAATGTGGCCGACTGTGTTGCTGTCCTCTACCAGGGAGAGATCATTTTTGACGATGTTACCGAAAAACTTCACAATGCCCAGCATCCCTTTATACGCTCGATACTGTCCGACAAAATTCTTGAACTATAACATCCTTAAGATTTTACCTGTATGAAAAATCCGAACGCTTTGAAATGGAGCGATTTGAGAACCGGAATTTTTTTCATTTTCGGCATTGGTTTTGCCGCCTATCTCGGACTGGTCATCGGTAAAAACAGCAACCTGTTTTCCGGTGTGACAACGGTAAAAATACTTTCGAGAGATGTGCAGAGCCTGGCTGAAAACAACTTTGTCTCGGTATCAGGCAAAAAAATAGGCACAGTCTCAAAAATGAATTTTGTCACCCACAACGACTCACTCTACGTTGTCGCTGACCTGAGGCTGAAACAGGAGTTTGCCGTCCTTGTCACGAAGGATGCCAAAGCCACCATTAAATCCCTTGGAGTACTCGGCGACAAATATGTTGATATTAAAAC
>TBL_comb47_HYPODRAFT_10001903_pt1 | contig 26534 bp, 29 predicted proteins | sample TroBogypolimnion_40_FD_10682 | JGI IMG/M metagenome (IMG submission 10682)
ATGATTTCTTTTTTTGTTGGTGGTAGTGAGCTTGTGCCCATATCAAAACTAATTCCTTTTTCTTTCAATAATTTTAATCCAGCCTCTGGTATTTTTCTAGTAATATATATATGTTTAGTCATATTTAATTTGTTTAATTGGATTTTTATAATTATTAAATAATATCGATATCATTTAGCTTGATATGTTTTTCTGCTGCTATGGCAATTCTTTCCATCATTGTAACAGCTTCTACTGGGTGCTTGCCAGTGGCAGATTCTTCAGAAAGCATAACAGCATCAGCACCGTCGATAATAGCATAAGCGACATCGGAAACTTCAGCTCTAGAAGGATTTGGATTCTCTACCATAGTCAACATCATTTGTGTTGCTACTATAACCATTTTATTTTTCTTATTACATTTTTCTATGATTTTATGCTGAATAAAAGGTAGTTCTTCCAATGGGTACTCATTGCCTAGGTCTCCACGGGCTACCATTATGCCGTCTGTTACATCTAGTATTTCATCAATGTTTTCTACAGCGATTTTACGTTCAATTTTTGCAATTATTTTTTGATTGCCACCTTTTTCTTTTATTAAATTTCTTAATTCTATTATATCGTTAGCACCTCCCACAAAAGATAGAGCTACATAATCAACATTTTGTTCTATACCAAAATATAAATCATCTTTATCTTTTTCTGTTATAACTTCACCTTTTTCTTCTCCTCCAAAATGGTGATCTTTACCTGTTTGCTCTCTGGGTCCAGATAAATCTTGCATTATTTCTATGTTGATACCACATTCTATAGATGATTTTCTTATATTTTCTATTACTTTTTTGTGAGCCTCATGTGTATTCCAAGAAAAATTAAGTCTAGCTATATTTAAATTATGTTTTATTAATTCAGTTATTACTTCTCTGCTTTCACTTGCTGGACCGATTGTCGCTATGATTTTTGTTTTTGATTGCATAATGGTCTCATTATACTATAAATATTAGTTTTTTTAAAATAAATTTTACTTTGTAAACAAAAAATAGACCCTAATTTAGGGTCTATTTTTTGTTTACGTTATTAAAATGGAAAACTCATTACAAATATAAGTATATATAACACTATGAAAATTACAGGTATTTTTCTTTCTACTAATGATATAGGTACATACTTTGTCTTGTCTTTTCCTTTACCTAGTACTTCCCATTCTGTTTCAAACAATGCTATTGGGAGCTTCCTCTCTACTTCATGTATGACTTTGAACTTGGCTCTATTTAGCTGTCTGTATGAACTGATGATTTGGAACCAGCAGTAACATATTGCGATTCCAACAAATGGAGCAAACATGAATACTACTGAATTATTGAATCCTCCACCTTTGGTCTCAAGGAATCCTAGGGCTGCAATGATAGCAGTATTTAAGGCAAGGAAGAAATCATTGGACTTATTATTTCTGTCGTGGGTACTATTGAAGATATGAAGATAGATTCTATATTGCTCAAGGTAATGATCAATATATTTATCTGCATGCTCTTCCTTATGCGATGTATTTCTAGAATACAAAAGGTTGTCTATAGTTTGTTCCATAAAATTATAGCTCCTTATTGATAATAACTGTATTATATCACTATTTATATATTTTGTCAATCATTATAAAAATTCTTAGCCTTAATATAGATTAGAAAATATAATATATATATAGTAATAAAAAACCGTTCTTGAATTTTAAATCCAAGAACGGTCTTTAATATATTATTGAGTCCATGATAGTTTATATTTGATAGCTATCATTAATAGATCACGTTGAGCCCCTGGAACACTTGGCCAGTACTCTCCTTTAAATTCACGAAATGAAGCATCAAATAGGATTGCTGGATCATTTGAATGATCAAGATGCATTAAAGAAAGCTTATTTAAAAGTCTATCGTATGTCTCATTATCATTTTTGCTCTCAGGTTTATTTTCATCAAAAGGAATAATTTTAGTTTTTGTCATAATGATATTTTTATATTTAAAGGTTCATACTATTTTTTATTTCACACTACATCTAAATGTACTTAGTGTCAATAAATTTAAAAAACTCATAATATGAGTTTTTTAAATTTACAATCAAAACTATTCTTTCTGAAGTTAAATAATTATATTATTAAACTAAAGATATAAATGATGATCATAAATGTTACTAAGTTTGAAAATGAATCAGAAAATAATTTCTTCCATCGTAATTTTAGATCAACATTACCCCATAGTAATGATTGACCAATAAGTGGAATCGTAAAACAAAGCCAAATAGCTATTACTTCCCCGTAAATGGCAACAACTCCCATACCAAATGATCTTTGCATTAACATAATAAATGCAATAAAAACAGAAGTAAGGAATGAAAGTAATGTTTGGGCAAGATAGTACTTCCACATCTTTGGCTTCATTTCTTTTATTTTTGCTTCTTGTTCTTCCTTGGAAAAATTAAAGAAACCAGTTGTTTGTATGTGAATCTTCCCCATCGGAGTAGACATTGAGTACCAAAGTGTCCCTACAACTGCACTAATAATCGCCCCTAAAATTCCAAGTAAAATAATTGTTGTCATAAAAATTGATTATATATAATCTTATAATAAACTGATTATATCATTAAATTTTCATATATACACAAGTATTGTATAAATGAAAATAAAAAAAAGACCAGATACCTGGTCTTTCTATAAATTTGTCTTTTTCGATTATTTCAACAATGCGTTGAATATGTCAAATCCAACTTTAGCTGGTAACATTTTATTACCCTTGATTGTTTCTAATATTGTCCCCTTGGTTATGCACGCCTTTTCCTCGGCTTCTTCAAGGGAAATATTTTTTTCATTAATTCGCTTGATGATAGTCATCAAGGAATTGCTTTTCGGCTTAGGTAAAAAACTTTTTTTTCTCTTTTTTTCACAACAACAAAAATGATATTTTCCATAATAAAAATTTAGTTAATACTTTTGAAAGTTTATTTTTTCTTCTTCTTAAAAAAGTCAGCTTTTTTAATCGAGCCATATTTACCATCTTTCTTAAAGATCTCAAAATCGAGTTGATTTCTTTTTTTATTTTTGAGTATTTTAGTGACGAATTGACCATCACATTTCCATAGTTTCCTTATGATTCCATCATCACATTTTATACCATCAAGAGTATCTTCCGAAGGGAGTTCTCTGCTTATTACTTCGTTGGTGTAACCATCATTTGTAAAAATAAACCAAAATACTAATTTTTTATTTTCCATAATATAAATTTTACAGGGTTAGAACAAAAGATTTTTTCAAATCTTCTCTATTAACCCAATAAAAATTATCAAAAAACTATACAATTATTTACATAATAACATTATTTATCTATTTAGTCAAATTTAACGTATACGAATTTATTAATAAAAATATCAGAATAGTAATATTACACTCCGAACTTGGGACAAAATGGGAACTATATTGAGCAATCAACAATAATTTTAATCACTAGAGATGTTACCCAGCTCTTCTTCTAAATAAGGAATATAGGTTTTTAAGTATTTGTCCATATTAGGAAGACCTGTTGTAAAATTTTTTACATCCATTACTTCTCTTATTTTAAGTAATTCTTTTTCAACAGATTCTTTAGTTGGTTTATTGAAAATTACTCCAGGTATTTTGTCTTCATCTTTTATTTTATATCCTTCGAGCATTTTAATTTCCATTGAAAGTTTCCTTGTTCTATTCTGAATACTATTAGATAAAGAACCTTCCAACAAATTACTAAGTACTTTTTCTAGTTCTTGCCTGTTTCCGTAATGGTGAATTTCAGCCCCAGATTCTTTATTTTCTCTTTCTATTTCATCTGCCATTATTTGAACTCCATCTGGAATCTTTACTTTTAAAGAAAGAATTTCTTCTTTTAGATTGGAAGTAAGTTCTAATATTTTAGACGTAGCCTTTATTTTAGCTATAATATTTTCTGTCGCAATATTACCTGACTCCTGATTATAAATACCTAATTGTTTTTTCCCTCCAGAATATTTACCAATATGACCAGAAATTTCACTATTTTGTTTATCAATGTTAATTTTTGTTTCTGTCCCATAATCAATTTTATAACCATTGGGAACTTTCATAACAATAAGACTTCCAGGGTTTTGAACTGAAACAGGGTTCTCATTACGAGAACCTGCTAATGTGTCTTCCTTCGGTTGAGCAAAGTCCATTCCCATAAAAAAATCATTGGAAATAGTTTCTCTTCCTACTTCAAATTTAAAGCCCTCTTTTTTAATATTCTCAACAGCATCAGAAGACACATTACCGTGTACTATAAATTCTGGATTTTTCATATTTATATTATATCATAAGCCCTACTACCTAAACTCGTCGCGAATAAATAGTTTTGCTAAACGAATATCTTCAAATGAGATATTGTGTCCTTCTTTTTCTAGTATTAATTTGATAGGGTTAAGCTTCCCTATTTCCTCCCCTTTAAGTTTTTTATTGGCTTTTTTAATTAAATCTATATTTTTCTGTGAAGGTCTTATATGAGTGATAATAGTCTCGGGATACTTTTCTATTATTTGTTCTATGTGGTGTGTAATTGTACCAGCAGTTAGATTCCTTTCCTTTGCTATCTCTTTTATGTTTTTACCTGATTCAAGTAATTCTTTAGTAGCTTGTATTGTAGAAACTTTTGTATCTATTTCTTCCCCACTTTTCTTCTTTTTGATTCCTGCTTGTTTTGTATTTCCTCCCATTCTATTTATGAATTCTTCTTCTAAGTTTTTTTGTTCATCATTTTTAAGTTTCTTAAACATCAATTCATTTTGAAAACTTTCATTCTTCAAGTCTTGATCTAGTTCTATGACCTTTGGATTTACTAGCAGAGATTCTTTAGAGAATCCTATCAATCTTATTCCTGAAAGCGTTCGGACACGAGAAAGAGCCACATATCCCATACCGTAAGTAAAAGTGCTTCTGAGGTCTATTTCTGCGTTATCTAGAGACATTCCTTGGCTCTTGTGTATGGTTATAGCCCAGGCTAATCTGAGTGGGAATTGAGTTATAGAAGCCTTTACTCTACCGTCTTCTTCTATAGCCCAGAGTTCCGGAGCAATAGCTACTTTTGTACCGTTATATAGTTGTATTACTGGATAGTTGGAATCTTGTTCAAAGCCAACTACCTTACCCCTTGATCCATTTACATAGCCTTTATCAAAATTATTTTTAATACACATAACCTCTGCTCCTACTTTGAGTTTTAGTTCTTCGTAAGCAAGACAACTCTTTTTTAGGATATCTACGATGACATCATGACCCTTTGAAGTCATTTGAAATACTTTTTCATTGCCAGTAATTTTCGATAGCTCAATATTATTTTCATTGTCGACATTTATATTGTGAGTGTAGAGCTTCGTAGCTTTTATACCAGNAAGTTCTCTATCTATACATTTATCTAGATATTCATAATGTTTTTCTTCGAGATTATTTTCTCTTATGTTATTTAAAATTTCAGTGAGCATGTCGTCTTCTTGACGGTGCTGCTCTGTAAGATAACAAATTGCAGGGTTTAGTATTTTCCAAGCCTCACTTTCATAGATCATACTACTCTTTATATCTCCTTCTTTTTTGAATTTCTCAACAGGAGGAAGCTGAAAGAAATCTCCAGAGAGGATGACTTGGAGTCCTCCGAATGGCTTACTACTTCTTTTAAATCTTCGACAAACTTTTTCTATCATATCGAGCTGAAAACTATGAAGCATCGAGACTTCGTCTATGATAAGAACTCTAGCCTTGTCGAATCTTTTCCAAAGGTATTTTTTCTCTTCGAGTTGTTCTAACTCTTTTTCTCCCATAAAAGACTTTACTCCTATTCCAGACCATCCATGTATAGTCATGCCATTCATATGAGTAGCAGCTATACCAGTAGATGCAGTAATAGCCACGGCAATGTCGTGGTCTTCTAGATAAGAAATATATTGATTTAGGAGATACGTTTTTCCAGAGCCAGCACTACCAGTAAGATATATGTTTACTCCAGTCTTCATTATTTTTAAAGCCTGCTCTTGGGTCATGGGGTCATTGTAACATTAATATTTTCTTATGACAGCTTTTACTACTGCAGTAATGTTTAAATACATTTTCGGGTAGATAGGTTTGAATTCTTTATTGGCAGGTTCGAGCCAAACTTTGTCGCCACTTTTTTTGAAATATTTCATAGTAAATTCACCATCTACATCTGCAATAACAATCTGACCATCTTTGGCGACGTTTGTCTTCTCTACCAAGACCATATCACCATCGGCTATATGTGCGTCTATCATAGAGTCACCATCTACTGTGAGCATATAAGAATTTTCTTTTTTAGTTACTAGATATTCATCGATGTTTATGGTGTCTGTAAGTTCTTCAGATACATCAGAAGGAAAACCTGCCTTAACACTCCCTAGCATTGGTATAGAGTCCCAAGATGAATCTGCGATAAGTCTTCCTAGGTGATCCTTTGCTACTATTCCTTCTTCTATGAATTTGTCGACTAGTCTTGCGACTGCATTTTTAGATTTAAAACCGAATAGACTCATCATCTCTGAATATGTTGGCATACGCTTGTCTCTGTTATAAAAACGAATTAGTTTAGATTTGTAGTCATTATACATATTGTTATTATATTAGATATTAGAAAATTGTGAAAATCTATTAAGAAAGTTTAGCAGGTTGCCAAGCAAACCTCTTCTTGAATGTTGACGTATCTTGTGAAGTAGTTGTCTGTGCTCACGAGCTTCTTTGGAATAATCCATTCCATGTAAAATTTTAACATCTATCTTCTTATTGATATTGTGTATCTCACGTTCTACTATTTTTAGATATTGTTCTCTACTCATAAAATATATATAATTACTATTAATTTACTACTCTTATAGTATATGTGAACGAGCGTTCACAGTCAAGATAATACCTGTGGATAAACCCCCACAATCATATTTTCATTGCAGATCAAAGACCTGCGTTGAAAACTATGAAAATATAGGTTTGGGAGTAAACCCTTTTATTGTATATTTGAAGCCAAAAATAGATATGATATAATCTACATATGGATGAAAATGAAGAAATAACTGAAGAAAAAAAAGAACCAGTATGTCCAAGATGTGGACTACGCTCTTATGATGATATCTGTCGTAATTGTGGAGCACCAATTGTAGATAATAGTGACGATGAAGAAGAAGATTATAATTGGAGAGAAAAGTATAGATAAGAAATAATATTAAAATCACCACAACTAAAGTTGTGGTGATTTTAATATTATTTCTTTACTACTTTCTTTGGTTTCTTAACTTCTTTTCTGTGTCCATCTCCTTTTGCCATATGATTTTGCAAATTATCAAGTTTCGAATCTACTGATTCGCACGTCGCGTAATCAATAATTTAATTTGATAATTAAAATTATTTACTAATAATATATACATTATACATTGTAGATAATTTTTAGTAAATATTATCTACGAATAATATTTAGAAATTTAGCTGCTGAGTATTTTCATTCGAATAATCTATGTTTTGAGTTGTCATCATCTTCATGTTGCTGATGTATGAATTTACAATGAGCAATGCCCCGACTGCAGCCAATGTAATTAATCCATTAGTTATAAGATCTGGATGATGGTGTCTAATCTTAATTATTATATTTAATATTATTGATAAAATAATTATTCCTAGAATTATAAAAAGAATTGTTTTTGTTGTATTGCGAGGAGAGGCGATAATTGTTTGTATTAATGTTGGAGATTTTATTTTTTGTATAGTAATATTTTTCTGAGTAGTATTATTCCCTTCTACTGTTTCAGCACCTAGAACATTATTCTTCTCGATGACTGGCTTTGTGGGAGTTATTGGTGATTTAATATTGTTTGCAACTGCTACAATATTTTTCTCAATTGTTTTAGCTAATTTAGGAACTTCATTATCAATGACAAGTGGATTTGCATAAACTTGAGCTACAAAGATAGTTTCTTTTCCTTGATACATCCCTGTCGCTATGCCAGTACCAACTTCTGTATATTTATCTTTCACGATGTTGGCTCTGTGTGTAGGACTGTTCATCCAAGCATTTGTGACATCCTTAGAATCAGTAAAATTGATTGCCAAGTTCTCACCTGCATATTGATATTGATATCCAACTTGAGCAAGCCAATACCAAGGAGTCTTACCTTCTGGACTTGTGTGAGCAAAGTAGCCCTTTGAAGCCATATCTTCCGCTTTCATCTCTGCTGCTTTGTTTAATATTGGATTGATTGCTAGAGTATCAAGCTTTTGAGCTGTGCGTTCGTTATTGGTTAAATTGGCTAAGATAGAAGGCAATACAGAAGCCATACCCCCATTCCTATTTATATTAGTCAGAGTGGGTATAAGAAAAGTAAAAATTTCTAGGAATAGAACCATAAAAACTATATTACGAATATTCTCTTTGCGTAGTATATGAGGTCTATGATCGTTCCCTTCGTGAGGGATAAAATACTTTTTGAGCCATGAAAACATATGTGTATTATGCCAAATAAAATCCCAACTGTAAAGTCGGGATTTTATTTGTTAAATTAAAATTTATTTATTCAATAGTGCACGAGTGAGGGCTCCGACTGATCCGTCACCTTTTAATTTATTTGCTATTTGATATTTAACTACAGCAAGCTTTGTTTTGTTTCCAAAGTTTCCGTCAGCTTTTCCTATATCGTATCCTGCGGCTATTAGGAATTTCTGAAGTTCCATAACTTCATTTCCAGAATTAAAGTGAATAACTAGGTGAATAATAAAAACCGATTTAAGAGTCGGTTTTTATTATTAAATTTAATAATTATTTATTTAATACAGCACGAGTTAGAGGTCCAACTATGCCAGTAGCAGGAATTCCATTTATAACTTGGAATTTAACCACAGCTAACATTGTTTTTATACCATATATTCCATCTATTGGACCACAATCAATTCCAAGAGATTTCAATAACTTCTGAAGTTCTATGACTTCATTTCCTCTCGAACCCATTTGTAATAGTAATGTGAAATTATATTTTGCAGCACCTAGAACTTGTCCGCCTCCTGTCGTAGGATTATTCATAGTTCCATTTCCTCCTCCAGTATGTGATGTTGAATTGGGTCCGTATCCTGGAGCGTAGCCTCCGCTGTTAGATACGCCACCACTACCACCAGAATATACTGGAGCTACTACATTTACAGTTCTTGATATTTGAGTTGCTTTATTTCCAGTCTTATCTGTAGAATCATAAGTGACAGTGTATGTTCCTATAGTACTTGTATTAACATTGCTATTAGGAGTAACTGTTACTGTGTTGTCGAAAACATCTGTAACTGTAGCTCCTGCATCTGTATATATAGTTCCTTGTGTGACATTTACTGGATTTGATCCGTTTAGTATTATAACTGGATTTACTTTGTCGACTATAGCCTCATCATAACTATTTCCGTTATTAAAGTAATTATTTGAAATATCAACCAAGGAAGTTATTTCAGGCACAATTTTTAATCTAGGAGTATCACCTGACTTTAATGGATTTGTTAATGTAATAGTCACTTTGTTGTTTTCATAGTTTACATTTCCTATTCCATAAGAAGTGTCTCCTTCATTATAAGCTCCTGATTTATCTACATCATTATATACAATAAAGTCGGAAGCTGAAGGATGGTGTCCTTCTGTATTGTTTTGTAATGCTTCATCAAACAAAACTTCTACAGTACTTGGAGCGGTTGCATTAATAGAAGTTATCGTAGGTGCAGTTGTATCAGGAGTATTTACATGAATTGTTCTAGACATTTGAATTGCATGATGACCAGTAAGATCTACAACATCATAGGTAGCTGTATATGTACCAGCTGTTACAGTGCCAGAATAATCTCCTCCTACGACTATTGACGATGTTAGATCTCCATCGACATTATCATGAGCAGTTACCCCAGTCTTAATGTCATAAGGTGCTCCTACTAGTAATTCTACAGTAGTTGGTTCAACGGTTATTACTGGAGCTGTAGTATCTACGACATTAACTATTCTTTTTGCTTGATCAGCAATATTTGTTCCAGTTAGATCTCCGAGTTCTGCGCCCATTACATCATAAGTAACAGTATAAGTTCCTATTACACCAATGTTTACTGGATTCACTCTAATTATAGAAGAAGTAATATTTGAGCCATCTCGGTCTATAGCAGTAGCACCCAAATCAGTATAAGTAGACCCTCCTTCTACTGTTATAGGACTTCCTCCTATCCTATAAATAATTGGTTTATTTCTATCTACTACATTTACGGTTCTTGTGATGGTTGTATTGTTAGAATGTGAATCTGTAGCACTATAAGTAATAGTATGAGAACCAAGAACTGTATTGTCGAAGTCTTGGCCAGTTATTATAGGAGTTACAGCTCCATCATAAGCGTCAATGGAAGTATAGTCTGGACTTGGGTTAAGAGTACTATAATCATTGTTGATATACATATCAAAAGGATTATTTCCATTTAGAGTAATTACTGGTCCGGTTGTATCTACTACTGTCACCTTGAAACTTATAGGCTCTGCTACATTTCCTACACTATCTGTTTTATTACAAGTAACGGTAGTTTCTCCTAGAGGAAAAATTGAACCTGATGCTGGAAGACAAACTGCGGGTAAAATACCGTCTGGAACATCTGTTGAATTTACTGTATATGTTACAATAACTCCGCTTGGTGAAGTTGCTTCTACTCCAATTATATCAGCATGTGTATCTATGACAGGTGCAGTATCTTCTAAAACATTGTGTGAAGTTCCAGTTGAAGCACTTCCTGTAAAATTACTATCGCCACTATAAGTTGCAATTAAAGTTTTTGTTCCAACCTCTGTTGAGGTTAAGTCACATTGACCAGTACTTACACTCGCAGAACAATCACTTCCTCCTGAGATAGTCACAGTACCAGTCGGAGTACCTGCTCCTCCAGACAAAGAAGGAATAACATTCCATTTAACAGTATATGAATGTTTTGTATAGCTAGGAGTTTCCAATTCTGCACCATTAGTGATTTCTATACTTGTAGGAGCTTGGACTATATTTATAGTTGAAGAAGGAGAAGAAGTGCTTCCACTGTGTCCTGTATCTCCTCCATATACTCCTACTATTGAGTGGCTTCCTACTGGTAAATTAATAACACTTGAACTGGCAGAAATATTTGCAGTTCCCACTCCTCCAGCTATAGTTGAAGAAGCTAATACTGTTGTTCCTTCTTTTACATCGACATTTCCTGTAGTACTTGAGGGAGTTACAGTTATTCCCACTGAAAATTCTGTTCCGTAAGGTATATCTGTAAGTGGGGGTGTTATTGTTGTGACTGAAGTTGCAAGAGTATAGTAAACAGTCATTGTTATATTATCTACAAATAAATTTCTATCATTACCACTGTTTCTTTCTGCTGATAATACAACTCCAGTATTTGAATTATTTATATCCGTTGCTGTCCAGCTTACTCCCCATTTATCACTTGTACCCGATCCATAATTTTCTATTGTGTCAGAAGTTGGCCATGCAGTAGAACTAGCATAATTATTTCCAGTGACATTTCCATTTTTTACGATTTTAACAGTATTATCTGTAACTGTAGAAGTACAAGAACCAGAAGCACAAGTTTGATGTCTTTCTATACCAATTTGTATTCCATTTATAGTTGCTTCTGTTGGAATATTAAAACCAAAACCTGTGGCTTTTAAATAGTGAGTTCTAAGAGTACTGCTAGATAAAGTTGAAGTAGCCCAAGAATCATTAGAAACTTTTGCACGGTCGGGATTTGACCACAAAAAGCTACCAATACTAGGATCATCAACTACTGTTGTAGTGTTATTTGGTCCTTGTGAAGGTGGAATAACTATTGCTAGAGCTTTACTTGCTCTTATTAGTCCAAGCAAAATAAACACTAATATAAAAGCGATTAAAAAATATTTTTTCATATGAGTTGTTAAAATTACGTTGTGCTACTAATCACCACGTTATTTTATATTATTTTATTAATAGATACGTAAAGAGTGGTAAAATCCGACAATTATTTTACTTCTCTTGACTCATATAAATTATAAATCTGCATTTTATGATCGTCAATAGATAAAAGTGCATATCTTGCACAATTAATTAAAAGTTTAAAAGAAAATTAAAAATAACCTTTTGATAATTGCTTATCTAAAGGTTATTTTTAAATCCGGAAACAATTAATAACGCTTTTTATTAATTGTTTAATGTATTGTTCCTTGAGTATTTATAGAGGCCTGTATTGGTTGTGTTTCTATTGGTGTACTAGTTTTTGATGTTGATAGAGCTCCTGATTCTTTAACTTCTTCTTTTGTTTCCACCTCATTGTTTTTCTTAAAAAAATTAAAACTATATATTCCATAACCTCCTCCAACTATGATTACAAGTATCAACAATATTAACCATCCAGACATAGGACCTTTTGTTATATTACCTAGCTTTGCTACACTTGCAGCTAATCCATTCTTAAGTATTTCTCTTCCTGAAAGCTTTTTATCTATTCCACTGGCTGTTTCTGCTGGATTTCCGCCTTGCTCTGTCGAAATAGTTGTGGGGTTTATATTTGTAGATAATTTATTTTTAACTGAACTTAATGATAGAACTTTAGTCACGCTTGTAGATCCTTTATCGTGCTCAGTATAAATAGTTTTTCTTGTACAAGGTGTACCTGTATATATATTATATATATCATTTGAACTAGGAATACATGCAATCATAAATACTGCTTTATTATCGTACACACAAGGAGCACCAGTATTCATATCGAACTTATCACCTGACCTTGGAGCACATCCGTATACCACAGTCGTATTTGAATTGTATGTGCAAGGCTTTCCAGTGTTCATATCAAACTTATCTCCTGATTGTGGTAAACATCCCACTAAGAAGACCATTGTCTTTACCCCATCTTTGTTTATAGAAACATTTGTTTTAGATACTGTAAATAAATTTGAGTTAGGAGAGATACTTAAGCTCATCGCTGAGGCAGATGGTATATACATCAGTCCTCCTGTGATAATAATTAAAGCGAACACAACCACACGAACTAATTTAAAGTTCGAAATTTTCTTTTTTGTAAACATAAATTTATTTGTCTCGCCAAAGTGGATATCGGCGGATGTTTTTAATAATAATTGATAATTGGTATTTCAGAAACAAGAGCAAATATACCCTAAGTATCATACTGTTTGAAAACTAAGTCAAATAATTTTAAATAAATAACATCATAAATTTTGAAGTGTCAAATATTTAAATTGAATCAATTAAAATATTATATTGGGTAAATTTTAACAGCAAAATAATCTATATTTTATTTAGCATTTTTTATATAAAGGACATTTTTTATAAAGGACATTCTGTATAGAATGTCCTTTATAAATTTAGATAATATAGCCTTATTTTTTCTGGTAATCTTTCAATAGAGTAACGGAGCATTGTTCTAGGCATTTCTTGATGATGATTATTTAGATACTCTATTAAATCTTTTTCTGATACCCTTTTCCCTACTTCTCGGAGCATCCACCCACAAGCTTTATGTATAAGATCATGCTTATCTTTCATCAATATGTCTACAATTTTAAAAGTCCAATCACTCTCATTATTATATATAAAAGCAAAAGTGCTAATAATTGCTATTCTTCTCTCCCAGAGGTTATTTGATTTAGCTAACTTTATTAAAATTTTCCTGTTATTCTTTATAAGATAATCTCCTAATATATATCCAGCTGATAGATCTACTAAGTCCCAATTGTTAATATATTTAATATTTTTTAAATAAAAGTCTACTATTTCTTTATTACTTTTATCGTTGTCTATTTTTTGCTTTTTTAATATTTTGTATTTTTGTACTAAAATCAGTAACGCTACAAGTCTTACTTCATGGTATTTATTTTCTAAAAGCTTAGATATGTCTCTCAATGATAAATTTATATATTTTATAGCTATCTTGCGTGATATAGGAACAGTTATACCTAAGAACATATCTCCTTCGCCATATTGACCAGGCCCCGTCTTAAAGAAACGAGATAAGTCCTTTGACTTATCTTTATTTGATTTTTCTTTTAATTCTTTGAGTAAAGAATTAAGACTTAAATCACATTCTTTTATCATAGTGTATGAATAATAGCTTTAAATATTAAAAATTATTTAAGTATTTCAAATTTAGTTATAGATATATTTTTTGTATTATCATCATAGGTATACGAAAAGGTGGCTTTGCTCTGTATGTGACCATCTTCATACACAACCCCTCCTTGCTTTGTAGTAGGATCTGAATTTACAGACATAACATTCCAACTTCCCCCTAGGACTGGCTTAATGGTTGCTATATTTTTAATATTATCTTGTATATACTTTTCTACTAGTATCTTTTCATCTAAATAGACACAGTCATATTGGCTCAATGACTCATTGTAAAGTAATTTAGACTTATCTTTGTATATATAAACTCCATCTCCTCTATCTACCATATCTCCAGCTCCTACAGAAGCACTTCCGTCTCCAAATTCTATAGAAAGTTCTTCTTTAGCCTTTATACCTTCACCGAAAGAGTCCCACCATACATCTGCATTGCGGGACATGGAAGTCTTGTCTACTGGCCCCACTGTACCTTCAAAAGTTCCTATTTTAGAATCCTTTTCTGCAGGAATACTATAAAATTCGCCTGTGACTTTATCATCTAGGATACTTAATTTAATCCAAGTTTTATCAAAGAATCCTCTGTCTGTCTTTATAAGTCTGAAATAACACATATCAATAGGTTCTTTTACTTCATTCGTTATTGGTACAGTATTTTCTTGTATTATGATTTTAGGTTTTTTATTAGAAAGAATACTCATAGTAACGCTACCGATAATAACGATAATAAGTAGAAATATAAAAATTAATTTTATATTTGTTTTCATACATTTATTATATCACCAATCCATATTTAATGGCCAAAAATTATTAACTTAAAAACAAAACGCCCGCAGATTAAAATTAATTATCTGCGGTTCGTGTCGTTATTTTTTTGATGGAGTGAATATCACTAAATAGAGTGATATAGATCCAAAATAAACTGGGTACCACCAAAGTGGTATGTCGTCCATTATTTTATCATGAACAACATCTTCTCTTGTAGGAAGGATCATACATAGAAGTATGAATGCCAAAAGAAACCAGATTATCGGATGGATGATTTTAAAATCCATACGAATATTTCCTGCTTCAAATACAAAATTCTTAAAACTAAATAATTTCTTTTCCATATTCTGTAATATTTTAAAATTTATTTTTCAGTTTAATTCCTTTATATTATAGCATAAATATATGCCTTTTGTCAATGCTTAAGATTTCCTTTTATTTTCTAGGTATTTTCGGTTTTTTAGCTTTTCTGGGAGTAAATCTTTTGAAGTATACTTTTCGTACTCTTTTCCATATCCGAGCTCTTTGTTGAGCTTTGTAGTTGGGTTTCTTATCTCAAGCGGTATTGGTAAATTACCATATTTAATGACATCGTCTTTTGACTTTAAGTATGCATCATATGCTCTACGGTCCTTTGGGGCCTCTGATAAGTAAACTACTCCATGAGCAAGGTTTTCACCACATTCGGGCATTCCTATTGTTTCGACAGCTCGAAAAACTGCATTGGCTACAACTAATGCAGTTGGTAGAGCTAGACCTATATCTTCACTTGCAAAGATGACCATACGACGAGCGATAAACTTTGGATCCTCACCTGCTACAAGCATACGATTCATGTAGTATAAGGCTGCGTCTGGCTGAGAGGCTCGCATACTCTTTATGAAAGCACTGATAGTATCATAGTGTTCGCTCCCCTTTTTGTCATAACGGAGAAACTTTGATTGAAGTGTATTTTTAAAATTTTCAATAGTTATCTCTCCATATAATGAAATAGTATTCTCTATCATCGATAAAGCTTGGCGTGCATCTCCTTTAGACATAGATATTAGCCACTCAACTGCATCTTTCTTTATTTTATGACCAGTACTTTTGAAAATCTTTCGCATGTCATCGTCAGTCAGTTCTTCAAGTACAAAAACACGACAACGGGAAAGAAGAGCTGGAATAACTTCGAAGCTAGGATTTTCAGTTGTAGCTCCAATGAGAATAAGCTTTCCATTTTCTACATATGGCAGAAGGAAATCTTGCTGAGCTTTATTGAAGCGATGAATCTCATCTAGGAATAGTATTCTAGGTCCTAGTAGAGTGCCACTATTTCCTCCTTCTACTATCTGTCGTATATCATCTTTACCGGCCGATACAGCTGAAAGCTCGTGATAGTCAGCATTTAAGGCTTTGGCATATATGCGAGCTAGGGTTGTCTTGCCGACTCCTGGTGGTCCCCATAGAATAAAAGAAAAAATATGCTTTTTACTTATAGCTATAGCTAAAGGTTTACCTTCTCCCACGAGATGTTCTTGACCAATGAATTCTTTTAAGTTTTTAGGTCGTATCTTTGATGCTAGTGGTTCCATAATATTTGAATTATACCATTACATTTATACTAGTCACGTTGACTGAAGTTAAAGAAAGTATTATAAATAAATAGAATGTCTAACTAAAACTAAATTAAATATTATGGAAACAAATGTAATAGCCTTCGTAATTATCAGTTTTTTATTTTTAGGTTTACTTTTTTGTCTTATTGATGAGTCATCATTCTATTTGATAAATAAAATCAGGCGATGGTTTACTCGTCGTGTTAATCAAATATTTTTCTTTTTTGAGTACAATCTTAATCAAATAAGAATCATTTTAAGAAGAGAATTCAATGACTAAATTCTCTTATATACAAAACAAAAGCCCCTCATGTAACAATGAAGGGCTTTTATTTTTTTATTTTCTATATTTTCTATTCTTCCACTTGTCTGCGATCTTCACACGGTTGAGAGATCTTTCAAGTTCAGATTCAAAGTGTTCGAAGTCTACTATTTCATTATTGATAGCCTTTTTACGTAGTTCTTCAGCTTTGGCTTTTGCTTTTTCTATAACTTCATCTGATATGTCTGCTACATGTTCGGCAAAGTCTGCAAGTATTGCTACTTCTGTTATGCCTTTATCATTGGTCTTTACTTCTACGAATCCTCCCACAACTGCTATCGGTAGATGCTCTCCATTTACAAAAGCTACGATATCACCAGAGGAAAGAGGCGCGATAAGAGGTATGTGATCTGCCAGAACAGTAATCTCACCTTCTTTGGTAGGCATAGTCACCTGTTCTACCATCTCTTCGATGATTAGTTTCTCTGGTGTAACAATTTTAAGTTGTAATAGTTTAGACATATTTTAAATTATATAGCACCTTTCATGTAAAATTCATTTTCTGAAAGTGCATCATGCTTACCTTCTAGTATTTCTTTGAATGATCTGATTGTTTCTTTTAGAGGAACATATTGACCTGGAGTACCTGTAAATTGCTCTGCGACGAAGAATGGCTGAGATAAGAACTTCTGAATCTTACGAGCGCGAGATACGAGAGCCTTGTCATCTTCAGAAAGTTCTTCCATACCCAAGATTGCAATGATGTCTTGTAGATCCTTATAACGCTGTAAGACACGCTGGACTTCACGAGCAACTTCATAGTGTTCTTTACCTACGATGTGTGGATCAAGAATTGTTGATGAAGAGTCAAGTGGATCAACTGCTGGGTAGATACCTATCTCTGTAAGAGAACGGTTCAACACAACTGTAGAGTCAAGGTGGGAGAATGTAGTAGCTGGAGCTGGGTCAGTAAGGTCGTCAGCTGGCACGTAGACAGCTTGAACAGAAGTAACTGAACCTTTGTCTGTAGATGTGATTCTTTCTTGTAAGTTTCCCATCTCTGTCGAAAGAGTTGGCTGGTAACCTACAGCGGAAGGAATACGTCCAAGTAGAGCTGACACCTCTGAACCTGCTTGTGTAAAACGGAAAATGTTATCGATGAAGAAAAGAACGTCTTTACCTTCTTGGTCACGGAAGTATTCAGCCATTGTAAGACCTGAAAGAGCCACACGTAGACGAGCACCAGGCGGTTCATTCATCTGTCCGAACACCATGGCAACCTTGTCGAGAACTTTTGAATCCTTCATTTCGTGATAGAGGTCGTTACCTTCACGAGTACGTTCACCAACTCCGGCGAATACAGAATATCCTCCGTGGTTACTTGCGATGTTGTGGATGAGCTCTTGGATGACGACAGTCTTTCCAACTCCAGCTCCACCGAAGAGTCCGACTTTACCACCTTTAAGAACAGGACAAATCAAATCTATAACTTTGATACCAGTCTCAAGAATTTCAACTTTTGTAGCTTGGGAGACGAATTCTGGTGCTTTGCGGTGTATTGAAGAACGCTTGTCAGCGGTGATAGCTTTTCCATCGTCGATAGCATTACCTAATACGTTGAATATTCTACCCAAAGTTTCTGTTCCTACTGGAACTGAGATAGGAGCACCTGTATCAGTAACTTCCATACCACGAGCAAGACCATCTGTAGTATCCATGGCGACAGCACGGACAACTCCACCTCCTATGTGCTGTTCTACTTCTAGGATAACTTTAATATCTCCGTTCATTACTGAAAGAGCATTATATATCTCTGGGATTTCTCCTTCAAAATAAACGTCGACGACTGGACCTATGATTCTTTTGATTGTACCTGTTTTCATAATAATTTTTGTTAATAATATTAATAATGTTTATAATAATTTTTAATTTAATTTATGCTTGCCATTCCTGCACTTATCTCTGATATCTCTTGAGTAATGCTTGCCTGGCGAGCTTTGTTAAATACTAATGTAAGATCATCGATCATCTCTCCTGCGGCTTCTGATGCATTCTTCATTGCCATCATACGGCTAGATTGTTCAGATGCACTGGATTCAAGAATCATATGATATATCTGCATTTTAACTAACTTCTCTGCTAATGATTCAACTATTTCATTCATATCTCCTTCGAAAATGTATGGCACTTTATTTTCTGATGGAATTTTTTCTTTAGTTTTTGATTCTTCTCCTAATTCTTCTACCAATTCTTTTATCTCTTGTTTTCTTATTGGAAGAATTTGTTTTACGTTTGGTTTTTGATTTAAGGCTGATACAAAGTCTGTGTATGCAATGTAAACTTTTTTATAAATGCCTTTTTTGTATTCATCAATTATTATTTTTGAAAGTGGCATTATATCAGAGAGGACACTATTGTCAGGTAAATCTAAGAATGAAGCTATGACTGGTGAGCCTGTGCGACGCATGGCATTATCCCCTTTCTTACCTATAGTAAGAATATCTATTTCATTTATATTTATTTTCTTTAATTCAGAAATAGTTTTCTTTATGATTTGAGAATTATACGCACCACAGAGTCCTCCGTTCGATGTTATGAGTACAAATAAAGTTTTCTGTTTGAAGTTTTCTGTTTCTTTGAAGAATGGACTTGTAGTCTCATCTAATCTCTCAGAAAGAGAAGTCAATAAATCCCAAGAATAATTGGCATACAGTCTCGAAGAGACAGCTTTGGATATAGCACGCTTCATCTTTGAAGCTGCTACGAGTTCCATCGCTTTTGTGATCTTCTTTGTGTTCTTCACACTTTTTATTCTTTGTTTTATTTCTTTTGTTCCTGCCATATTTATTTATTAAAACTTGCAACGAAATCAGCTATCGCTTTCTTAAGTTCTGCTTCACCTGCTTCTGTCCACATCCTTGTCTCAGTCACTTCTTTGTAGAAAGTTTTTGCATTCATACTTGCGTATTCAGCTAAGCCTGCTTCAAATTCTTTTACTTTATCAATCTTAACTTCATCGATGAAGCCATTGATAAGAGCATAAAGAGTTACTATTTGGTCTACTGTTCCGACTGGAGCGTATTGAGGTTGCTTTAAGACTTCAACTGCACGCTTTCCGCGTTCTAGTTGTTTCTTTGTGCCTTCATCTAGGTCTGAACCGAATTGTGAGAAAGCTTCAAGTTCGCGGAATTGAGCAAGGTCAAGCTTGATCTTACCAGCAACTTTTTTCATAGCTTTGATTTGGGCTGTTCCTCCTACTCGAGAAACTGAAAGTCCAACGTTTACTGCGGGGCGAATACCTTTGTAGAAAAGATCTGTCTCGAGGAATATCTGTCCATCAGTAATAGAAATAACGTTTGTAGGAATGTATGCAGATACGTCTCCAGCCTGAGTTTCGATGATTGGTAGGGCTGTGATAGAACCTCCTCCGTATTCTTTATTTCTACGACAAGCACGTTCTAGTAAACGAGAGTGCAAATAGAAAACATCTCCAGGGTAAGCTTCACGACCTGGTGGACGACGAAGCAAGAGTGATATCTCACGATAAGCCACAGCGTGTTTTGAAAGATCATCGTAAATTATCAAAACATCTTTACCTTGATCCATGAAGTATTCAGCGATAGATACTCCTGCATAAGGAGCGATATATGCTAGAGCTGCTGGCTCTGAAGCACCTGCTGAGACGATGACAGTATAAGCCATAGCTCCACCTTCTTCTAATCTAGTCTGAAGTTTACGAAGCTTTGAATCCTTTTGTCCGATTGAGACATATACACAGATCATGTCTTGACCTTTTTGGTTTAGAATTGTATCGATAGCGATAGCTGTCTTTCCTGTCTGACGATCACCAATGATAAGCTCACGCTGTCCACGGCCGATAGGAATAAGAGCATCGATTGCTTTGATACCAGTCTGAACTGGCTGGTCAACTGAAAGACGTGTAATAACTCCTGGAGCAACTTTCTCAATAGGATTTCTCTTATCAGTTTTTATTGCACCCTTACCGTCGATAGGTTCACCGAGAGCATTTAATACTCTACCTATTTGTAAGTCTGATACTGGAATAGAGAGGATTTGGCCTGTAGCCTTCACTACTTCACCTTCATGAATCTTTGAAAAGTCTCCTAATATGATGATACCCGCAGTGTCTTCTTCAAGGTTAAGGGCTACTCCTATAGATCCACTAGCAAATGAGACCATTTCTGATGCTTTTAAGTCTGCTAATCCTGAGACACGAGCAATACCATCAAATATCTCTACGACATGTCCAACTTTCTCAACCTTTATATCTGATTGAAATTTCTCTATTTGTTTTCTTAAATTCTCTACAATGTGGTTTTTGGTAGTCATATTAGTTTTTATTTAAATAATTTTTTAATTGATGTATTTTGTTTGATAATGTCGTATCTATAATGTCGTCTCCTATCTCAATCTTGATTCCTCCTAGTAATTTTGGATTTGTTTCTTGCTCCATAATTACTTCATTTGCTTTATATTTCTTCTTTATGAAATCTTCTACTTCTTTTCTGTTTACTTCATTTAATTTTTCGCTGGAGCTAATTCTAGCTTTTATGATTCCATTCTTTTTATTTATAATATTCTCTAGTTCTTCAAGTATTTCTTTCTTTTTTCCTAGTAAATTTTTATCTCTGATGAATATAACACTCTTCTCTACGATAGAGTCGAGTTCTATACCCTCTTTATCTAGAGAGGAGTCGTATATTGCATGAGCTAAATTTTTAATTGAAATACTTGCCATAAAATTTATATTTTCTTTATTTGTTCTAATGCTTTTTTATCAAAATTTTCATCCTTATGTGATTCTAGTAATTTCTCTGTCGCCTTAACAACAAGGGATACTATTTCTCCTTTAGCTTCTTCTATGATTTTAATCTTTTCAGATTCAAGAGTCTTTTTGCCTGAAAGTATCATATTTTCTACTTCTTTTTTAGCATCCTCAATCATTATTTTCTTTTTTTCTTCGGCTTCCTTTTTACCTTCTAAAAAAATTTCATGAGCTTCTGTGCGAGCTTTTGCGATGACCTCATTGTATTCTTCCTTGGTTTTAGCTAATAATGCTTGATTACTTTTAGCATCATTAAGACCTCCTTCTATAGAATTGGTTCTCTCTGACATTATTTTCTTTATTGGTTTTAGAGCAAAGAAATAGATAAGTAAAAAAATTAAGCCAAAGTTGATAGCTTGAGCAATGATGATTTTCCAGTCGATATGAAATGTCGTTATAAATGAGTCCATGATTAAAATAATTAAAAATTAATAATTACGAATTTAAGAAGATCTTTGCTCCTTACTCCTAGTCACTTGTTGTATCCTAATCCGAATGAATGATAGAAATTCAGACGGACAAGGAAACAAATGTCTAGATGTAAATAGTAAAAACTACTTAATAGAAAATGCGATAACAAGTGCGTAAATAGCAATAGCTTCAGCGAAGGCTGAGGCGATAAGCATAGGTACGAACACTTTTCCCGAAGCTTCTGGATTGCGACCAATCGCTTCCATAGCTTTTGCACCGATCATACCGATACCAATAGCTGGTCCGATAGCTCCTAGTCCGATAGCGATTGCTTTTGCAAATAATGCTGCTGCTGCTGCGTCCATATATTTATTTATCCGACTTTCGTCAGAACAATTAACTAATAATGTTTGACCTTTAAACTAATACTTCTGCTTTCACATGTTTATCTTCCGCCTCTTCATGTTCATCATGATCTTGCGCTGCTATCGTGAAATAGACGAGCGTTAAGATTGAAAAAATGAAGGCTTGGATAAATCCGACAAACAGTTCGAGTCCCATAAACGGTATTGGTAATCCATAAGCTAATATAGCGCTCATAGACATAAGAAGGACTTCTCCAGCAAAGACGTTACCAAATAATCGGAATGATAGTGAAGCAATTTTTGCAAATTCTCCGACTAGTTCGAGTATTCCGACAAAAAACATAATCGGAGCTGATATCAAAATAGCTGGCTCCTTTCTTACTTTAGTGATTATTTCACCAAAGGCCTTTAGATTAACATATTTATTGAACATTTTCCAGAGACCGATAGATAGGATTCCAAAGATATTTGCACCTATAACAGACATGATTCCTAGAGATAGTGTCGTGTTTATATCTGCTGTACCACTACGGATGAATGGTATGAAAGCTCTTCCATGCTCTGTAGTCTCAACTAGGCCAAATCCACCCAAGGGTAGGATACCTATCCAGTTACTAATAAGAACGAATATAAAAATTGAGAATGCAAGAGGAAATACTTTGGCTGTTATCTTTTTATTTCCAGTCACTTGGTCTGCTAGATCCATCGCACCTTCTACTAAGACTTCAAAAACATTTTGAATCCCCTTTGGGATTAATTTTGCTTTAACTTTTATTATAAGAGTCAATATTAGAACAATAACAACAACTATCCATGTTGTGAATAATGAATTAGTTATCTGCATACTACCGATATGACCTATTGGCTCTGCGTATAGAGTTGATTCGTGTGAAATCTCTTGTGATGCAGCTGGAATATTTGCTATTTCGTTTATTTTATTTTGATCAATGTTTTCTTTCATATTATTTATCCATATACTTTTTTGAAATTCTGACTATTGCGATCATTGATGCTGTGAATGATATAGCGAGGGATACACATAGGATCCAAGGTGTCGTATTGTATTTAGTATCTAAGTACTTACCGATAATCAAACTAAATATAACTGGGCCTATGATCCAACCTGATACTCTGCCGAAGACCTGTAAATATTCACTATTTAACAATGACTGTTTTTTTTGTTTATCTTTGTCATTTTCCATAAAAAGAAAAGGCATAAAGCCTTGTGCGTGTGCTTGGAATCGGACCAAGGACCTCTGTCTTATCAGGACAGCGTTCTACCACTGAACTACACACGCAATATTGAATACCATAAATTAACGTGCTATATAATGATTTGTTTCTATGTATTCAAACCAACAACTACATACGCATATATCCACTTAATAAATATCTTTATATATCAAAAGAACCCTCGCATTGTATCAAGAAATCCCCTATTTTGCAAACAAAAATCCCTTACTCTTGCGAGTAAGGGATTTTTGTTTAGATAAAGCTAATTATCTGCGGAAACCTCCACCATTCTGTGGACGCTCTTCCATAGGACGAGCTTCGTTAACTGTAAGATTACGTCCTTCGTAATCCTTACCATCAAACATTGAGATAGCTGTAGCTGCATCAGAATCGTTTTCCATTTCTACGAAACCGAAACCTTTTGAGCGACCTGTCATCTTATCCATAATAATGGTTGCTGAAGCGACAGCTCCTGCAGCACTGAAATGAGCTTTTAACTCATCGTTGGTAGTCTTATAAGGAAGACCACCTACATACAACTTTTTTGCCATATATGACAATGTGCTTCTCATAGCGATACTTGCATATCCACTAATCGAAGAAAACTAATTTATAAATGTAATCGCGAAGCTGATTTCATTTACATACCTCAATGTTTAAAACACGAAGAATGAAACTAATACCAAAACATAAGCTAACTACTGGACGGAATTATAACAGATATGGTTTAACATAGCAAGCTCATCGATTGTATATTTATCGATATATACATCTGGTTAGAACAATAAAAAGATGGGTAATAATATATACCCATCTTTAAATTTCTACTTAAATATTTTTTTAAATTCAAGTATTGCTACGCTCCCAAGTATTAAGACAGTTATTCCTAATACTTGAAGGCAAAATAGGAGGCTGTAATTTTTTAAAATAAAACCAAATGAACTGAGTGCGATTAATTGTGCAAAGCCAGACACAGATGACTGAATTGAAAGCACTGTGGCTCTATTCTCTCTGTCTAGATGTCTGTTCATAAATTCTCCAAAAAATGGCACCATAAACCCACGAGCCACATTTTGGAAAAATACCATCACCACACAAAAAACTGAAGGTATAGAGCCCATAATTAATATAGGTATTGCGATTAATAATACTAAAAATATTATTATATTTAATTCGCTAACTTTTTCACTGATGTAACTTGCATTTTTACTGAAAAACCAAGCGACAATGTTTAATGCGAAAAATACAATACCGTAATACTTTAGATCAAGTCCGACAAATTCAAAATATGGATTATAAGTAAAGAACCAGACTTTCGAAGTAACTCCTATCAGAGTTACAAAGAATATAATCCATTTTACCTTTTTGTGATTTGATACAAAAAGTATACTTACCTTCATTATGTCTATCTGTTGTCTGGCAGTATATTTTTTATCTATTGATGGTTCTTTAAAAAAGAAAACAGCAATAGTAGAAAATACGACACCAGGGATAGATAAGATTATCGGTAATCGAATGTAATATTCAGCTAAATATCCGACAAAAATTGAACAAATAGCAGTTATTAGTAGTCGATTACCGATAGCACTTCCTTCGATTTTTTTGTATTCATTTTCTTTTCCTAATGATTTAAGTGAATCATACAAGAATGCTGAATCTGCACCCGAGCACATAGAGAAGCCAATCATCCATATGATATTTGCTGTCCAAGAACTCAAAGGTGAAGCAATTTTAGAAAACAAAAAAATACTAATCGAAAGAAAAACTGAGCCGATTAAAACTATTTTCTTTCGGCCGTAGATGTCAGCTAACGCTCCCATGGGAATTTGTAAAAAAATTGTCCCAACTAAAACGATAGATTCCATAAAATAGATTTCTGGTAATTTCATATGTCCTAAATTCATAAGACATGAAATCAGAATTGGACCCCACATAAGAGGTTCACCAAATGATTTGTACAACTTGTAAAGTCGCACATTACGTAAAGCATCTTTCTCTTTCATAAATTTTCCTCCTAATATTAAATTGTTAAAGAACTAATTCGTTTAATGCTAAATAAAAAAATATCTCGCTTTCTATTTAGCCGAGATATTTTTAAGATTTTTTACAATTAAATTTGTTTAATAGTTTTTGGGTATATTAGAAATGTCGCGGCTAAATATAAAGTTTTTTGCGTATCCGTAAGATACGGTGAATCCGACAATCGGAGAGATGGCCAAGATATCTATATTTAGTTTGTGACACTTTTTGCTCATAAAAAAATAATAGCACATATCTCCAAGTTTGTAAACAAATAGTTAATGATTAGTAAAAATACCCATGTTTTACATGGGTATTTTTACTAGATTCTATAAGCTTAATTACTAGAACCTAATTTTATTCTTCCTCCTCTGCCTCCCCTACTATACCTGAGGATAAAGCGTCTATGATCTTATTTATATTACCTTCCATAATTCCTGGGATATTTGACCAGGATTGTTTGATTCTGTGGTCTGTAACTCTATCTTGAGGGAAGTTATATGTTCTTATTTTTTCACTTCTGTCGTTTGTTCCTATTTGAGCTTTTCTATCTCCTGAATACTTACTGGATTCTTCTTGATCTTTTAGCATTTGAAGCTTTGAAGTTAGCATCATCATAGCTTTCTCTCTGTTTCCAAGTTGGTTTCTTTCTGTAGTACAGCGAACATCTTCGCCAGTAGGCTTGTGTATGAGTCGTACGGCTGTTTCAACTTTGTTGACATTCTGACCTCCGGCTCCTCCTGAACGAGAATACTCTATCTCTAAGTCGGCAGGATTGATTACTATAGTTGTTCTCTTTTTCAATGGTAATATAGCGATAGAAGCAGTTGAAGTATGGATTCTACCGTTTTTCTCTGTAGAGGGCACGCGTTGGACTCTATGT
>TBL_comb47_HYPODRAFT_10001905_pt1 | contig 26524 bp, 22 predicted proteins | sample TroBogypolimnion_40_FD_10682 | JGI IMG/M metagenome (IMG submission 10682)
TTGCCCCAAGCCGCTCACAAAAATGGTGTTCTCGGCTTGTGAAGAAGGTTTGATTGAGATCCTTCGCCCGCCGGTGAAACAAGCTCCTCCTCAAGGCAATGCGCGCAGCTTGCCCAAGCATTTGCAAAAGAAGGAAGCCTTGGCGCCCGAAAAAAACCAAATCGTGCTCTTGGGTCTTGAGGCCCATGTGGCGGTGCTGCAAACGGCGCTCGATTTGTTGGAAGATGAGTTTGAGGTTTGGGTGGTGGTCGATGCCACGCTCTCCGTGCGCCAAAGTGACAAAGATGCGGCACTTGACCGACTTGCCTCAGCTGGGGCAGAGTTGGTGACCACCGAGATGGTGGTCTATGAGTGGCTTAGGAGCTCAGAGCATGGGCAATGTGAAGAAATTCAGTCTTGGCTACAAAATTTAACGGTCTAAAAATCAAAACCATGTGATGTGCGTGCTGGGGGGGCGGCGGCGTCTTGTGCCTGAGGCCCAAGCAACTTTGAACTCTTAGAAAGGCGATGAAGATGGACTCACTCTTAAGTCACCGTGTACCCTTTTCGGCCATCGTGGACCGGGCGCCTTTGCCCATTCCCAAGGGGGGGCGCATGTTGGTGTGGATCATTGTCAATGTCGAGCATTGGTCCATTGCCAAGGCCATGCCCCGTACCGTTTTGAGCCCCCCTATGGGGCAGGCCTTGAAGCCCGATTTGCCCAATTGGGCCTGGCATGAATACGGCATGCGGGTGGGGTTTTGGCGCTTGCGCGATGCACTCCAGCGGCGCAACATCGTTCCCACCATGGCGGTCAATGGCATTGTGTGCGAAACCTACCCCCGCATTGCCGAGGCGGCCCTTGAGCTCGGCTGGGAATTCATGGGGCACGGCCATGTGCAAGGGCCCATGCACAGCTTGGAAGATCAAGCCGCGTCCATCGAGCAGGCCGTGCAAAGCATCCGTCAATTCACCGGCAAAGCCCCCACCGGTTGGGAGAGCCCCGGACTCACCGAGAATGATCAAACCATTGATTTGCTCTCTGCCGCTGGGATTGAGTATGTGGCCGATTGGGTCTTGGATGATCAACCGACTTGGATCCAAGCCAAGCCAAAGCCCGTGCTGTCGGTGCCTTACACGGTTGAGATCAACGACATCCCGATGATGCTCCTTCAAAGCCACGCCAGTGATGAGTTGTTTTTGCGGGGGCGCGAACACTTGGATCGATTGTGGATGGAGAGCGTCTTTCAGACCCGGGTCATGGCCATTAGTGTGCACCCCTATATCACCGGTACGCCCCATCGAATAGGATACTTCGAGCAGCTCTTGGACTACCTGTTGGCCAAAGAGGGTGTTGTGATCCAAACGGGCGAAGAAATTTCACAGTGGTACCGACACTTGGTGCCGCCGCCTTGATGCAATCTTTCTTGATGTGCGTCTTTCATGAAACGTTTTTGCTCATTCAATTGTGTTGATTGTCACGAAGGAAACCCAGCATGCCCATCCATTCCTTGAACCATTTTTTCATCCGAGCGGAGCATTTGGAGAAAACCAAAGATTTCTACATGTCGGTGCTCGGCTTTGAGGTGATGCAGCGTCCAGATTTTCCCTTCCCGGGTTATTGGCTTGGGATCAATGGATCCATTCAGGTGCACCTGGGGCCGTCCAAAATCCCCAACCGAGAAAAGTATTACCTGGGAACGGGCGAGAACGCCGCCGATGGACAAACCGGTGTCATCGACCATGTGGCTTTCTTGGCGCAAAACCCCGACGAGTTTGTCGCCAAATTCAACACCATCGGGTTGGCTTTTTTCCCCAGATACTTTCCCGAGTCCGAGCTCTACCAATTGTTCATTCGCGACCCCAACAATGTAATGATTGAGCTCAATTTCTTTGATATCAAAAGCGCACCCCAGTGGTCAGGTGAAGATTACTCAAAGATGGAAAAAGTGTCTGAATTGCCCAACTAAAACTGCAGTGCTCCTCAGATTTGTAAGGGTTTAATCCAATATCGCTTATCGACCCATCTCTTAGCATAGACCTAGTCTTTGTTTTACTCTAGGAGTGCTTGATGGACAACATGCGTCGCAAAGTGATTGGGTCAACTGGGGCGGGTCTATTGGCCTCAGCCATTCCGGGCGGGTTGTCGTTTGCACAATCTGGGATGGTCAAAATCGGCATGAGCATGCCTCAAACTGGAGGTCTGGGCGCAGGGGGGCAAGCGTCACTTTTGGCCATTCGCATGTGGGTTGAAGACATCAATGCCCGGGGCGGACTGCTCAAGCGCAAGGTTGAATTGATCGCCTACGATGATCAAAGCAATGGCGCCCTCACGCCTGGGCTTTACACCAAGCTCTTGGACGTGGACAAGGTGGATTTGCTCTTTGCGCCCTATGCAACCAACCCCACCGCACCCATCATGCCCCTGGTCAAGGAGCGTGGTTTGTTGCTCATGGGCAATTTTTCCTTCCAAGTCAACGCCAAAGTCCAGCACGACATGTGGTTCAACAATGCGCCTTGGAACGATGCCAAGGGCTGGTCAGAGGGTTTTTTAGAGGCTGGAAAAAATGCCGGCGGCAAGACCATCGCCATTTTTGCAGCCGACGCCGAGTTTCAACAAAACTTGGCCAATGGCGCGCGCGAGCTCATCAAAAGCACGGGTTGGAATGTGGTCTATGATCAAAATTATCCACCCAACAACACCGACTTCTCCTCCATCGTTCGCTCGGTTCGTGCGGCCAAGCCCGATGTGGTGTTTGTTGCTTGTTACCCGAACGAGGCGGTGGCCATCATGCGATCGGTCAATGAGATTGGCCTGGGTGCACAAGTCAAGATCTTTGGCGGTGGCATGGTCGGCTTGCAGTTCACGCCGGTGATGAAAAGCTTGGGCAGTTTGCTCAATGGCGTGGTGAATTACAACTCCTATGTGCCAGGCATGAAGTTTCCTGGTATCGAGAGCTTTTTGTCACGCTACCACGAGCGTGCAGTGGCGGCGAAAGTCGATCCCTTGGGTTATTACTTGGCGCCCTTTAGTTATGGCATTGGTCAAATGGTCGAGCAAGCCGCGAACGCAACCAAGAGCTTGGAGCACAAAAAGCTCGCGGCGTATTTGCGCAGCAACGAGATGAACACCATTGTTGGACCCATCCGTTTTGATAAATTGGGTGAACGAGCCCAACCGCGGTTGGTGCAAGCACAGTACAGAAACATTGCCGACGACAATGACGAGCAATTCAAAAATGTCGGCAAGCAAGTGGTGATTTGGCCTGAAGCTGAAAAGCAAGGCAATGTCATCACCCCCTTTGACCTGGCGCGCAAAGCGACTTGAGGGCTTGGGGCGATGGTGCAGTGAGCCTGGGCGTCCCATCGATTTGAACTTGACCGCTAGACATGTTCTCAATTGACCTGCTGTTCGAGGCCACTTTATTTGGCATCTTGCTTGGCTGCTTTTATGCCGCAGTGAGTCTCGGGCTGTCCGTCGCTTTTGGTTTGCTCGATGTGCCCTATGTGGCCCATCCCGCCTTGTTGGTCTTTGGATCCTATTGCACTTACATGCTCTCAGGCCTTGGCATTGACCCCATTGTTTGCGGCGTGCTCTTGATGCCCCCCTTCTTCCTATTGGGCATGTTGATTTACCGTTTTTACTATGAAACCTTTGAAAAACGCGGCACCGATGCGGGCATTCGGGGATTGGCTTTTTTCTTTGGTTTGGCCTTCATCATCGAGGTGTGTTTGATTTTGGTCTTTGGTGTGGATCAGCGCACGGTGAGAGCGAGCTACATTGGCAACAGTTTGGAGATCCTTGACTACCGTTTCCCCTACCGAATGCTGGTGGCCTTTGGTGTGGCCGTGGTGCTCACCTTTGCACTCACCCAATATTTCTCCAAAACTTTCAATGGTCGGGCCATCAAGGCGGTGGGTCAAGATGAGGGTGCCTTGCGGCTCATGGGCGCCAATCCCGTCAAAATCAAGCAGCTCGCCTTTGGCATTGCCACCGCGGTCAATGCCCTGAGCGGAGCGATGCTTATCATTGTGGGGCCGGTTGAGCCGGCCATGGACCGCATCTACATTGGTCGCACCTTTTGCGTGGTGGTGCTGGCCGGTCTTGGCAGCATGAGTGGCACTTTGGTGGCGGGGTTGCTCTTGGGTGTGGCCGAGTCCATTGTGCTCATGACCTTGGGGGCCTCTTGGGCGCCGGCGGTGTCCTTTGGCTTACTTTTATTGATTTTGGGACTCAAACCCCAAGGTCTTTTTGGAAGGTAGGTCGCAGACATGAGCAAGTTTTATGGGGTTTGTTTGCTCACACTGCTGGGTTTTTTTGGACTCTCGCTGTTGGACGTGAATGAGTATATTTTTTACGCCGGCTTCATCGTCTTGCAGTTTGTGGTCCTGGCCACCGCTTGGAACATCTTGGGGGGATATGCCGGGTATGTGAATTTTGGCGTGCCCGCGTTCTTGGCCGTCGGAGCCTACAGTGCGGTGGTTTTGTTCAAGTGGTTGGCGGCTCCTTTGCTCGTGCAAATTTTGTGTGGTGGGGTGTTGGCCGGACTCTTGGGGTTGGCCGTCGGACTCCTCACCTTGAAGCTCAGGGGGATCTTTTTCTCCATTGCCACCGTGGCCGTGGTCTTCATCATGGAGACTGCTGTGAACAACTGGCCTTATGTGGGCGGCGCGAGTGGTTTGCAGTTGACCCGGCCCAGTGTCATTTTTGTTTTTCAGAACTACAACCGAATGCTCTTTTTTGTCATGGCTGTCTTGGCCGTGGCTTCCGTTGCCATTGCTCGCTATATCCAGACGTCTTTTTTGGGGCGAGGTTTGCGGGCGGTGAGGGACTCAGAAGAGGCGGCCGAGTGCTCCGGGGTGCCCACCTTGAAGATCAAGCTCATGGCGTGCACGATTTCTGGCGCCTTGATGGGGGTGGCCGGTGCGCCCATGCCCATGTACATGAGCTACATCGAGCCCACCTCGACCTTTAATTTGAGTTATTCGATTTCGGCGCTCGGGATGCCCATCATTGGGGGCACGGCGCATTGGTTGGGTCCATTGATTGGCGCCGTTCTTTTGGGAAGTCTCCAGCAAGTGGTGTCGGTGACGGTGTCCAATGAGCTCAATGTGTTGGTGGTGGGGGTCATTTTGGTTCTCTTTGTCGTGCTCGCGCCTGAAGGCATCTTGGGATTGATAAAAAAATGGACCCGATCCTCAAAATAGATCAGTTGAGCAAAACCTTTGGTGGATTTGCGGCCCTCAATGGCGTCAATTTGACGGTGAAGCGGGGTGAGCGACTCGGCCTCATTGGCCCCAATGGTTCTGGAAAGACCACCTTGATCAATTGTATTTCCGGCTCGCTTGAACCCAGCGCCGGCCACATTCATTTTGACGGCCGAGACATTAGCGCCGAGCGTGCCCATGTGCGCACCAAGCTGGGCATTGCCAGAAGTTTTCAAATCCCCAAGCCTTTTTCCAGCATGACGGTGATGGAAAACTTGTTGGTCCCTTTCGCCTTTGTGACGGGATTGGATGGGCCCAAAGAGCGCGACAAAGCCATGGAGATTTTGACTCGCATGGGGTTGGCCGACAAAGCCCATGTTCAATCCAATCAACTCTCCCAAGTTGAGCTCAGGAAAATGGAGTTGGCGCGCGCCATGGCAGCCAGCCCCAAGCTGCTGATTTCGGATGAAGCGATGGCAGGGCTGGCCGGCGCCGAGGTGGACGAGGTCTTGGAGATTTTGTTTGATTTGAGCGCCTCAGGAATCACCATCATCATGATTGAGCACATCATGCAAGCGGTGATGGCGTTTTCTCAGCGGGTGGTGTGCTTGGACACCGGGCAGATCATTTGCGAAGGCACGCCGCAAGAAGTCGTGAAAAATCCAGACGTGCAAAGGGCCTATCTTGGGGATTAAACTCAGCATCAAAGGCGTTGACGCGGGATACGGCGCCGTTCGCGCTTTGCACGGTGTGTCGATGGAGATCGATCAAGGCCAAACCGTGGCCTTGCTCGGGACCAATGGCAACGGCAAAAGCACACTCATGAAGTGTGTGATGGGCATGGTCAAGCCCAGCGCCGGCTCGATTGAACTCGACATTGACGGTCAACAGCACGAGTTGACGCAAATGACCACCGAGGACATCGTCAATCTTGGGGTGAGCTTGGTGCCTGAGGGGCGGCGACTGTTCCCCAAATTAACCGTTTTTGAAAACTTGATGCTCGGTGCTTTTCGCCTGGCCGCGAGAGCTGAAATAAAGCGCAACTTGGAATTTTGTTACGAGGCCTTTCCACTGCTGGCTGAGCGCCATGGGCAATTGGCGGGCTCCATGTCGGGTGGTCAGCAGCAAATGCTGGCCATTGCCCGCGCTCTCATGGCTTCGCCCAAATTGCTTTTGATCGATGAGCCTTCGGTGGGCTTGTCTCCTTTGCTGGTGTCGACCACCATCAGCAAAATTCAAGAACTCAAAGCCCAATACCAACTCACGGTTTTGATGGCCGAGCAAAGTTTTCACCAAGCGATGCGAATCGCCGACTACGGCCACATCATTGTCAACGGGGAAATTGTCTTTAAAGGCGATGTTCAAACCCTCATCGGCAACGATTTGGTCAAGAGTTTTTATTTGGGCATCAAGGTCTAGTCTGCCATGAAATCCCCAGACTTTGATTACGTCAAACCGACTCGATTGGCCCAAGCCTTGAGTCTCTTGGCCGAGCACGAGGGGGAGGTTCAAATTCTGGCCGGAGGACAATCCTTGCTCGCCATGATGAATTTGCGAATGTCTTGGCCCAAACTGCTCGTCGATATCACCGGTTTGAGCGAATTGCGCACCATTGCGCTCCAGGGGCCGAGTCTTCGCATCGGCGCACTCGTGACCCACGCTCAGTTGCTAAGCTCTGCGTTGGTGAGCACTCATGTGCCACTGCTATTTCAAAGTGCGAGCCATGTGGCGCATTTGGCCATTCGCAATGTCGGCACGATTGGGGGCAGTCTCGCATTGGCCGACCCGGCGGCAGAGTACCCCGCGGTGGCTTTGTGTTTGAATGCCACTTTGGTCCTCCAAGGTCTTCACGGTGAGCGACGTGTGTCCGCACAAAACTTTTTTCAAGGCCTTTATCAAACCGATTTGCGTGCGGGTGAATTGATCACGGCCATTGAGTTTGCCTCGGTTCAAGCCAACGAGGTTCAAGTGTTCAGGGAGCTCGCCAGAAGGCGGGGAGACTACGCACTGGTCGGAATGGCCATGGCCTTGCGAGTCAAGCAAGGGCGCATCGATGGGGCTCGACTTGCCTTTTTGGCAGTCGGTGACCAGCCCGTGTTGGCGCTCAAGACCATGCAGCACCTTCAAGGCCAAGTTCTGCGGGAGTTGGCCCTGCCAGCGTGCTTGGCGGGACTGCGCTCGGAGTTGATCCCAAAGGCGGATTTACAAGCCCAGTCGACCACCAAAGCGCATTGGGCTGGGGTGCTGTTGTCTCGCGCCTTGGGCGCCATCGGGGAGGGTGTGGCATGAGTGAGCACATGATGCCGGTGCACTTTTGGGTGAACGGTGAGGCCGTGAACAAACCCATTCCCGTGCGCCAGCACTTGGTGGATTTCCTGCGCGAAGATTTGGGGCTCACCGGTTCTCACTTGGGCTGCGAGCACGGGGTTTGCGGCGCCTGCCAGGTCTTGGTCGATGGCGTGTTGGTGCGGGGGTGTTTGAGCTTGGCCGTTTCGGCCAATGGCAAGACTGTCCAAACCATTGAGGGTCTGAGTGAGCGCGCCGAATTTCAACAATTGCAAAAAGCCTTTTTGGCGCACAATGCCTTTCAATGTGGATTTTGCTCTTCAGGCATGCTCTTGAGCGCCTACAGCATTGTGCAAGACTACCCCAAGGCCACCAGAACCGACATCCGAGAGCTGATCTCAGGCAACTACTGTCGCTGCACGGGCTACCAGTCCATTGTGGATGCCATTGAAGAGGTGTTGATCCAAAACGCTTTGCATGCCCCCAACCCGGTGGACCCATCATGAACGCACCCCAAGACACACCCCAGGCGGTGCTCGAGTCTGCGCAGGGCTATATTGGGGCGAGCGAGCCCAGACTCGGAGCCAAAAAGCTCTTGGAAGGACGCGGTCAGTACCTTGACGACATACGCTTGCCACGCTTGGCCCATGTGGTTTTTTATCGAAGTCCGCATGCGCATGCCTTGATCAAAGACTTGGATTTGACGCGTGCTCGTCAGCAGCCCGGTGTGATCGCGGTCTTCAGTGGGGCCGAGGTGGCCGAGTTTTGCAGTCCCTGGGTGGGCGTGCTGAGTCACTTGAAAGGCATCCGTTCAGTCGAGCAGTTTGCCATTGCACCCGTCAAAGCCTGCTGGCAAGGAGAGGCGGTGGCGGCCGTGGTGGCCTTGAGCCGTCGCCAAGCCGAGGACGCCTTGGATCACATTCAGGTTCAGTGGGAGACTCTCCCCGTGGTGAGCGATATGGAGCAGGCCCTGCAGGGCGACGTGGTGATCCACCCCGAGCTTGGGGATAATTTGTGTTTCACCCGAGATCTCGAGACCGAAGGCTTTAGGGCCGCCTTTGACGCCGCTGACGTGGTGGTGGAGCGGGTCTATGAGTTCTCTCGACACACCGGTGTCACCAATGAGCCAAGAAGCATCTTGGCCAACTACAACCCGGCGGAGCACACCATGACGGTGTACCAATCCACGCAAGCGCCGCACATGATGCAAGACATTTTCTCGCGTCATTTGAACATCCCTGAATCCAATATACGCGTAATTTGCCCAGATGTGGGTGGATCATTTGGCATCAAAGTGCATGTCTATGCCGATGAAATGGCCACTGCCGCGATTTCGGTGATGCTCAAACGGCCCGTTAAATTTGTCGCCGATCGAATTGAATCGTTCTTGACCGATATCCATGCGCGTGAGCACAAGATCAACATCAAGTTGGCCTGCTCCAAAGCCGGGGACATTGTTGGCTTTGAGCTTCGAGATTTGACGGGCATTGGACCTTTTTCGGTTTACCCCAGAACCAGTGGCATTGAGGGCAACCAAGTGGTGAACCTCACGGGCGGTCCTTACCGACATCGCCATTACAAAGCGCATTTGGATGTGGTCTTTACCAACAAGAATTTGACTTGCCAGTACCGTGCGGTGGGACACCCCATTGCGGTGGCGGTGACTGAGGCCATTGTGGATGTGGCCGCCCGCGAGATTGGCATGGACCCGGCTGAATTTCGCCGTCGCAATTTGATTGCCGATGACCAATACCCTTATTCTTTTCCCTCGGGTCTGAAGTTTGAGAAACTGTCCCATCAGCAATGCTTGGACAAATTGTTAAAGCTCATGGATTATCCGCGCTTGCGCCAAGAGCAAAGTGCGAGCCGAGCCCAAGGCATTTACCGTGGCATTGGATTGGCGGCCATGATTGAAGTCACCAATCCGTCGCCAGCTTTTTATGGCGTGGGTGGGGCTCGAATTTCTGCGCAAGATGGGGCGACCCTTCGCCTCGATTCGTCTGGTATGCTCAATGTCTTGGTGAGTGTCACCGAACAAGGACAGGGCACGGAAGCGATTTTTGCCCAGATTGCCGCCAGTGTTGTTGGGGTGTCTTTGCACAAGGTTCGGGTGATCACCGGCGACACGGCGGTGACGCCCTATGGTGGAGGCACCTGGGCCTCCCGAGGAGCAGGCATTGGGGGTGAGGCCGTGCTTCAAGCGGGCAAGCTGCTCAAGTCCAATATCTTGGAGGTGGCCGCTTTGATTCTTGGCAAAGATAAAGTGCTCTTGGATATTCAAGGCGATGAATTGATTGACAAGTTGAGTGGCACAAGTCTGCTGCCACTGAGTGAAGTCGGTCGCGTGGCCTACTTCAGGCCCGACACCTTGCCCAAAGATTACCAATCCGAGTTGACCGTCACCCGGCATTACACTCCCAGAGAATACGGCTTCACGTTTACCAATGGCATCCAAGCGTCTCTCGTCGAGGTCGACATTGAGACCGGCTTTGTGACGCTGCTCCAGCACTGGTGCGTGGAGGACTGCGGCACGATCATCAACCCCATGCTCGTGGACGAGCAAATCAAAGGCGGCATTGTGCAAGGCATTGGCGGTGCGCTTTTTGAAGAGTGTCTCTACAGCCCAGACGGGCAACTGCTCAATGGCTCCATGGCCGATTATTTGGTGCCGATGTCCTTTGAGATGCCCGATATCTTGATTGAACATGTTCAAACACCCACGCGGGGCTCGGAGTTGGGGGCCAAGGGAGTGGGGGAAGCCGGTACCGCGGGTGCGCCCGGTGCAATCATGAACGCCATCAACGATGCCATTGGCGTCTTGGGTGCGAATGTTCAAGTGCAGCCCCATACCCCTGAGAGAATCCTCAAGGCGCTGGGGCGGGTGTCGATATAAAAAAACACGTGTTCGGTGTCAACGCATACAAGGAGAGCCACCATGGGGTTAACTGTCATTCATAATGCTGTGCCGACAACGCCCAGCAACAAAGCATTGACGCCGGAGTCGGCTGTCGCCCGCGCCAAAGACATGGCGCCGGTGTTGGCAAGTCGTGCGCTTGAAGCCGAGCAGTTGCGGCGCATTCCTCACGAAACGATTGATGAGCTGCAAGCAAGCGGCCTCATGCAACTCATGCAGCCGAGGCGGTATGGTGGCTCCGAGCTTGGATTGGGGGTGTTGATGGACGTGGTGCTCGAGTTGTGCAAAGGCTGCTCATCGACCGCTTGGGTGTATTCCAATTTGGCCTCGCACTCATGGAACATCGGTCAGTTTGAACGGCAAGCGCAAGAAGACATTTGGGGTGAGAACCCGAAAAATATGGCCGCCACGAGTTTGGCCTTTCCGTGTGGTCGTGCAACGCCCGTTGAGGGTGGATTTCATCTCACGGGCCGCTGGCCCTTTGGCAGCGGCGTGGATGCCAGCACCTGGATGCTGGTGGGCGCCATGACCGAGTTCACGGGTGGTGCACCAGAGCGGCGTTTTTTCTTGATCCCCCAAAGTGACTATCAAAACTTGGGCAACTGGAGCTCCTATGGTCTGAGTGCAACTGGCAGCCACGATGTCGAGGTCAAGGGGTGTTTTGTGCCCCATCACCGCAGCATTTCTGCCGAAACAATTGCCTCTGGCCAGAACCTGCCCGGGGCCAAGCTTTATGAAAATCCGATGTTTCGCATGCCAGCTTTTGCGGCTTTTGCCTATGTGCTCGGCATCGTGCCCTTGGGGACAGCCAAAGCAGCGGTTGAACAATTCACCCAGTCTTTGCGCCAGCGCGTGGGCACTTACACCGCAATCAAGGTGGCGGAGTTGAGCGCGGTGCAGTCGCGCATTGCCGAGGCGGCAGCTTGCGTTGAGTTCGCTGAATCCGTCATGCGAAAAGATTGGCTTGATTTGGAGGAGGGCGTTCGATTGGGGGAGTATCCATCCATTGAAACGAAGCTCAGGTGGAAGAGAAATGTTGCTTTTTCTGCGCAATTGGCGGTGCGCTGCATTGACACGCTGATGCCAGCCGCGGGAGCGGGCAGTTTGTCGACCCATTTGCCCTTGCAGCGCCAATTCAGAGACATCCATGCCGCCTCTTCTCACATTGGACTGACCTGGGATGTCCATGCCAGCGCCTACGGCCAAAGTGCCTTGGGGCTACCCCCTCAAGGTGGAATGCTCCTTTGAGCCTTTTTTTGATTTTTTTGTGCTCAATTCACGGGCCTAGGCTTGGGCTTGGATTTTGGGTTTTGAAGTGGGCCACAAGACCAAGGCCATGGCCGCCAAAATCAAGACCAGCGCGGCAATGTCGCTCCAAGCAATTTGTTCGCCCAAAATCAACCAACCGCTCGTCAAGCCCAAAATTGGCACCAGCATGATCGACAGTCCCGAGGCCACGGGGCTTAATTTTCTGGCGACCTTGAACCAGGCCAAATAGCTGATGGCAAAGGTGACCACCCCACTGTAAGCGGTGCCCAGCCACTCCAGTTCATTGGGCCAGCGCCAAGACGGGTACTCGAACATCAGCGCCAACACCGCAAAGACCACAAAGGCGAGGAAAAGCATCCAAAAGGTCATGGCGAGCACGGAAAAAGAAAACTTGGCGTGCCGGGTCATGGCTGTTCCCAGGCCCCAAGAGAGGGCCGCCAAGAGGGTAAAGAGCAGCCCCAAGGGTTGGCCGGCGAAATGAGAAAACTCTTCTTGTGCCAATAAAAGCGTCGCGCCAAGCGAGCAAACCACCCCCATGGCGATGCGATAATTGAATTCGGCCTTGAAAAAAAACAAGCTGAACAGGTAAGCCCATACCGGCATGGTGTAGCCCACGATGGCGGCTCTTCCGGAGTGCAGCAGCGCGATGCCATAAATCAACCCCAGGTGCCAAAGCACCATGTTGGGCAGGGCCAATCGAAAGAGCAAGGCTCGCTCAGGTTTGGGAATGCGCAAGGTTTGCCCTGTGACTTTGGCGTACAAGCCCAAAGAAAGACAGCCAAGCAAAAAAGAAAACGTCCTAAAGCTCGCGGGTGGATAGTGACTGATCACAAACTTCATGATGGGGTAATTGATGCCCCAGGTGAAGGTCACGAGCAAAATCAGCAAGAGGTCCACGCCGTTGATGGTTTTGTGGGGCGCCGTTTGTTCCAAGCTCATCGCTTTCCGAGAGGTGTGAGAAGTCCCCTCAAATCATTGTGATCGATCTCATGCATGAGTCTCAAGAGCTCACCCAAAGAATTTTTGGGAAATCCCTCCCGAGCAAACCAACTCAAATAGTGCGAGGGCAAGTCGCAAAGCAATCGGCCCTTGTACTTGCCGTAGGGCATCTCCTGGCTCACCAACTGCTCCAAGGACTGTGGGCTCACACTCAAGGCTGCAACGCTTTGAGGCTTGTTGGAGAGCAAGTGCCCATGGTGCAGTTCGGGCTGACTCGCCTCAGGGCTTGGCGCGCAGCGTGAAATTCACGCCCGTGATGATCACTTCGCCCTTTTTATTGGTGCCAAACACCACTCTGGCGTTGCGAGAATCGATGGACTCAAAGGGCTTTTTCCAAGCCCGCTCGATCAGGCCTGTGGATGCTCTGGTCATGTTGTTGAAAAAGCGCTCAAGCCGGGTGTAAACGCGGTCCATGGCTGAGGTGAAACTCCAAGACGGTGTGTTGCTGTCCTGGGCGTTTGGCACCTCCATGTCGACCCTGCCGCCAGTGCGCTTGATGCTCGAGAGGATGAATTCAAGCTTTTCGGGTAGATCACTGGCTTTGACCTCGTAGACAAAGCGAACTTGTACGCTGGGCAAGTCCGAGGCCAAGGCGGCAGCAAGGTTTTTGTCAAATCCCTGGGTCTCGATGTAGTCCAAGCTCGCCCTGGGTGGCGCAGCGGGGATCTTGGGTGTGTTGTCCGGGGTGGTTTGTTCTGCGCCTTTGGGTCCTTGGATGAGGGAGCAAGCGGTGAGAGCGGTCAAGGTGGTCAACGCCACACAGACAAGGAGTCTTGAAGTCACGGATTTGTAATTCATGTCGGGGATGATGGGAGTAATGAAGGGATATGTCCCTATTTTGATCGATTTTTGGCTTTTGGTGGCACAATACACCACGATTGTGTCCCATTTGGACCATTTCGCATCTGCTAACCGGTGCAGCCGTGTCGCAGAGGTTTTTTCTACAACCAACTAATGTTTCCCCAAGGGAATCGGAGGTCAGCGTGCCATGAGCGGTTCATCGTCTCTATACCAAGCCTATGCGGGCAACACTTATCTCTTTGGGGGCAACGCCCCGTATGTCGAAGAGCTCTACGAAAACTACCTCTCCAATCCGGGCAGTGTGCCCGAGACATGGCGGGAGTACTTTGACGCCTTGCAGCACGTCCCCGCACATGACGGCACCCAGTCCAAGGACGTCCCCCACTTGCCCGTGATCAATGCCTTTGCCGCGCGTGCCAAGCAAGGCGGCACCCGGGTGGTGATGGCCTCGGCCGATGAGCAAATGGGGCGCAAACGAACCGCGGTCCAGCAACTCATTTCTGCTTACCGCAATGTCGGGGTGGGTTGGGCCGATTTGGATCCCTTAAAGCGCGCAGAGCGTCGCGACATTCCCGAGCTCAGTCCGAGCTTTTATGGCTTTAGCGATGCCGACCAAGAAGCGGTGTTTGACACGAGCAACACGTTTTTTGGGCGGGATCGCATGCCACTCAGGGAGTTGCTCAATGCCTTGAGACAGACCTATTGCGGCTCGATTGGCGCTGAGTTCAACTACATGTCCAATCAGGACCACAAACGCTGGTGGCAACAAAAGTTGGAGGGCATCCGCTCCAAGCCCAATTTTGATGTCGACAAAAAGAAACGCATTTTAGAAAAACTCACCGCCGCTGAAGGCCTTGAGCGGTTTTTGCATACCCGTTATGTTGGGCAAAAGCGCTTCTCCCTTGAGGGCGGGGAGAGTTTTATCGTCTGCATTGATGAGTTGATTGATCGCGCGGGCCTCATGGGACTGCAAGAAGTGGTGATTGGCATGGCCCACCGTGGACGCTTGAACGTTATTGTCAACTCCATGGGCAAATTGCCGGCGGATTTGTTTGCCGAATTCGATCACACGGCGCCCGAAGAGTTGCCCAGTGGAGATGTGAAATACCACCAAGGCTTTAGTTCCGATGTGAGCACCTCGGGCGGCCCAGTTCACTTGAGTCTTGCCTTCAACCCCTCGCACTTGGAGATTGTGAACCCGGTGGTGGAGGGGTCCGTGCGTGCGCGCATGGACCGCCGCAACGACCCCAAGGGTCAGCAAGTGCTGCCAGTGTTGGTGCACGGCGACGCCGCCTTTGCAGGCCAAGGGGTGGTGATGGAAACCCTTGCATTGGCCGAAACCCGGGGCTATTACACCGGCGGCACGTTGCACATTGTGATCAACAACCAAATTGGTTTTACCACGTCTGATCCGCGCGACTCCAGGTCCACGCTTTATTGCACAGATGTCGTGAAGATGATTGAGTCTCCCGTGCTGCATGTGAATGGGGACGACCCAGAGGCGGTGGCCTTGGCCACGCAATTGGCGCTTGAGTTCAGGCAAACCTTCTCCAAAGATGTGGTGGTCGACATCATTTGCTTTCGAAAACTTGGCCACAACGAGCAAGACACCCCCAGCCTCACCCAGCCCTTGATGTACAAGAAAATTGCCGCCCACCCGGGAACTCGCAAGCTCTACTCGGACCGACTGGCCTCACAGGGCTTGGGCGAGAGCTTGGGCGATGAGATGGTCAAGGCCTATCGCGCCGCTTTGGATGCCGGCGTGCACACCGTCAACCCCATTGTCACCAATTTCAAGAGCCAGTTCACGGTGGACTGGGCGCCTTATCTGGGCAAGAAGTGGACCGATGCAGGCGACACGTCGCTTTCCATGAACGAGTGGAAGCGTTTGGCCGAGAAGATCACCACCATTCCAGCAAGCGTGACCCCGCACCAATTGGTCAAAAAAGTCTACGATGACCGCTCGGCCATGGGGCGAGGCGACATGCCAGTTGATTGGGGTATGGGCGAGCACATGGCCTTGGCCTCTTTGGTGGCGAATGGTTTTCCGGTGCGCTTGTCCGGGGAGGACTGTGGACGCGGCACCTTCACCCACCGCCATGCAGTGATCCATGACCAAAGTCGTGAAAAATGGGACACCGGTACTTATGTGCCACTGCAAAATGTCTCCGAGGGCCAGGCGCCCTTTGTCGTGATCGATTCCATTTTGTCGGAAGAGGCGGTGCTTGGTTTTGAGTATGGCTACGCCTCCAACGATCCAAGCACCTTGGTGATTTGGGAGGCGCAGTTTGGCGACTTTGCCAACGGTGCGCAAGTGGTGATTGACCAGTTCATCGCGTCGGGTGAGGTGAAGTGGGGTCGAGTCAACGGCATCACCTTGATGCTGCCCCATGGCTATGAGGGTCAAGGGCCTGAGCACAGCTCAGCGCGCATTGAGCGCTTCATGCAGCTCGCAGCCGACACCAATATGCAAATTGTGCAGCCCACCACGGCGAGTCAAATCTTTCACGTGCTGCGTCGCCAAATGGTGAGAAATTTGCGCAAACCCCTGATCATTTTCACCCCCAAATCCTTGCTCAGAAACAAGGATGCAACCTCGCCCTTGTCTGAATTCACCAAGGGCAGTTTCCAGACGGTGATCCCAGACAGCCATGAGCTCAAGGCCGAGCGCGTCAAGCGCATGGTGGTGTGCTCGGGCAAGGTCTACTACGACTTGGTGAAGCAACGCAAGGAAAAAGGCTTGGAGGATGTGGCCATTGTCCGCGTTGAACAGCTCTATCCCTTTCCGCACAAGGCCTTTGCCCAGGAGCTTAAAAAATACCCCAACTTGAGTGAGATCGTTTGGACCCAAGACGAGCCGCAAAACCAAGGGGCCTGGTTTTTCTTGCAACACTATATCCATGAAAACATGCTCGAGGGCCAGAAATTGGCTTACTCCGGTCGAGCCGCCTCGGCCTCTCCTGCCGCGGGCTATTCGCATTTGCACCAAGAGCAGCAAAAGGCCTTGGTTGAAGGTGCCTTTGGAAAACTCAAGGGCTACGTGCTCGCCAAATAATCCCCGGGGCGGCTCAAAGCGAGCTGCTCTCACCCTAATGAAGAGAGTCGATCATGTCTATTGTTGAAGTCAAAGTCCCTCAGTTGTCCGAATCCGTGGCTGAGGCCACACTGCTCACCTGGAAAAAATCTGTGGGCCAAGCCGTGGCCATCGATGAAATTTTGGTGGAGGTGGAGACCGACAAGGTGGTCTTGGAGGTTCCCGCTCCCAGTGCTGGCGTGCTCACCGAGCTGTTAGTGGCAGACGGGGCGACCGTCATGGCCGAGCAACTCATCGCCCGCATCGATACCCAAGCAGTGCCCAAAGGCAGCGCCTCCAGCGCAGCCAGCGTCTCAGCACCAGTTGCTGCTGCTGCAGCCTCCAGCGTTGCCCCCGTGCCCAGCGCTTCGGCCCAGCAGTCCATGGCCGGTGTGGCAATGCCTGCTGCGCAAAAAATTCTCTCTGAAGCGTCCCTGAGTCCCCACGGCATGGTGGGGTCAGGCAAAGATGCGCGGGTCACCAAGGCCGATGCCTTGCAGGCGGTGGCCCACACGCAAGCGGCAGTCAAAGCGGCACCCGTCCCCCACGTCGCTGCTGCTGCACCCGCCGTGGCCAGTTTTTTGCCCCAGGTGAGCATGCCCGGTTTTGACCTCGGCGAGCGTCCTGAGCAGCGTGTGCCCATGAGTCGCTTGAGGGCTCGTGTGGCAGAGCGTCTTCTTCAGTCCCAATCGACCAATGCGATTTTAACGACCTTCAATGAAGTGAACATGGCGCCGGTCATGGAGATGAGAAAGCGTTTTCAAGAGAAATTTGAAAAAGAGCACGGCGTCAAGCTCGGGTTCATGAGCTTTTTTGTCAAGGCCGCGGTGCATGCACTCAAGAAATACCCGGTCTTGAATGCGTCTGTTGACGGCTCCGATGTGGTCTACCACGGCTACTTTGACATTGGTATTGCGGTGGGTTCACCGCGAGGCTTGGTGGTGCCCATTTTGCGCAACGCCGATCAGATGAGCTTTGCCGATGTGGAGAAGAAAATTGCCGAATACGGCACCAAGGCCAAAGACGGCAAACTCGGTATTGAAGAGATGACCGGTGGGACGTTCTCCATCTCCAACGGTGGCGTCTTTGGCTCGATGTTGTCAACACCCATCATCAATCCCCCTCAGTCGGCGATTTTGGGGGTGCACGCCACCAAAGACCGCGCTGTGGTGGAAAACGGTCAAATCGTCATTCGACCCATGAACTACTTTGCCATGAGCTATGACCACCGCATCATTGATGGCCGCGAGGCCGTGCTCGGACTGGTTGCCATGAAAGAGGCGCTGGAAGATCCGGCTCGTTTGCTCTTTGATATTTAAGGAGTGCGTGACCATGAGCCAAATATTTGATGTGATTGTGATCGGTGCCGGACCGGGGGGCTATGTCGCGGCCATTCGCTGTGCACAACTGGGTTTGAAGACCGCTTGCATTGACGCCTGGAGCAACGAGCAAGGCGCCCCAGCACCGGGGGGCACCTGCACCAATGTGGGTTGCATCCCTTCCAAGGCACTGCTGCAGTCTTCCGAGCACTATGAGCAAGCTTTAACTCACCTCGGTGAACACGGCGTTGAGGTCCAAGGGGTGAGTCTGAATTTGGGCAAAATGCTCGCGCGCAAAAACCTGGTGGTCTCGCAAAACAACCAGGGAATTTTGTACCTCTTTAAAAAGAACAAGGTGAGTTTTTTTCATGGCAGCGGCAGCTTTGTGGATCGCAGCGACGCACTCTACCGTGTGGCCGTGACCTCCCGTGGGACCCAGGGGGCCAAGGCTCAGGATGAAATTTTGAGTGCCCAGCACGTGATTGTGGCCACAGGATCGAGCGCACGGGCGTTGGACATGGCGCCTTTTGATGAAGAGAACATTCTCTCCAACGACGGTGCTTTGCGAATGAGCGAGGTGCCCAAAAAACTCACCCTCATCGGCTCGGGTGTGATTGGTCTCGAAATGGGGTCGGTGTGGCGTCGCTTGGGTGCTGAGGTGACGGTGCTAGAAGGCTTGCCGGTGTTCATGGGGGCTGTTGACGAGCAAGTGGCCAAGGAAGCTTGGAAGTTGTTGACCCAGCAAGGTCTCAAGATCGAGCTCGGTGTCAAGGTGCAAGCGGTGAGCCAAGGCGCCAAAGGCGTCAATGTGTCTTATACCAATGCCGCGGGCGAGGCGCAAAGCGTGGTGTCGAACAAACTGATTGTCTCGATTGGTCGCGTGCCCAACACTCAAGGCCTGGGTGCTGAGAAGGTGGGCTTGGCCCTGGATGAGCGCGGCGCCATTGCGGTCGATGAGTTGTGTCGCACGTCGCTGCCCCAGGTCTGGGCTGTGGGCGATGTGGTTCGCGGCCCCATGCTCGCGCACAAGGCGGAGGAAGAGGGGGTGGCCGTGGCCGAGCGCATCGCTGGAGAGCACGGGCACGTCAACTACAAGACCATTCCCTGGGTGATCTACACCAGTCCCGAGATCGCTTGGGTGGGTGAGACGGAGCAGCAACTCAAGGCCGCCTCGACGCCTTACCGCTCAGGGGTCTTTCCTTTCTTGGCCAACGGGCGCGCACGCGCCCTCGGAGACACCCGCGGGTTTGTCAAAGTGCTCGCGCACAGGGACAGCGATGAAGTTTTAGGGGTGCACATCATTGGCCCATCGGCCAGTGAATTGATAGCCGAGGCAGTGATGGCCATGGAGTTCAAAGCCTCGAGTGAGGATATTGCGCGCATCTGTCATGCTCACCCGTCTTTGAGTGAAGCGACCAAGGAAGCTGCCTTGGCCGTGGACAAGAGAGCCCTTAACTTTTAAAGTGTTTGTTTTTTATGCGCGGTGTTATGTCAGTCTACCAAGAGCAANTCTTGGTCAAGGGGTTCAAAAGCGATGAGGCTCAGTTGATGGCGGTGCAGGCCTTGGAGCGCTGTGCCCAGGATTGGGCTCAATTTGAAGCCAAGGGTTCGTGGCTCACAACACTCTTTCACCACAAGGTCGCACCCAAGGGCGTTTACCTCTACGGTGGGGTGGGTCGCGGCAAGAGCTTTTTGATGGATTGCTTCTATGAAAGCGTTCCAACGAAGCGCAAAACCCGACTGCATTTCCATGAGTTCATGCGCGAAGTGCACCATGAATTGCGATCCCTGCAAGGCACGGTCAATCCTTTGGAAGTGATGGGGCGAAAAATCTCTGAGCGCTATGATTTGATTTGCTTTGATGAGTTTCATGTCTCGGACATTACCGATGCGATGATTTTGCACCGACTGCTGCAGTCGCTTTTTGATCACCAAGTGGGCTTTGTGACCACGTCGAATTTTCACCCCAACGATTTGTATCCCGACGGCTTGCATCGCGATCGCTTGCTGCCGGCGATGGCGCTCTTGAACGAAAAGCTCGAAGTCATTCGGGTCGATCAAGGCGTTGACTACCGTCAATTGACCCTTGAACAGGCCGACCTCTACCTGTGCCCGAACGATGATGGGGCGCAAACCTCCATGCAAGCGACTTTTGAGAGATTGAGCGCTCACGATGGGTTGCTCCACTCAACCCTTGTCATCGAGTCTCGCGAGATTCAAGCCCGCAAGGTGACCAAGAATGCGGTGTGGTTTGATTTTGAGACCCTGTGTGTGGGGCCTCGCTCGCACCACGATTACTTGGAAATTGCGACTCGGTTTCAGACGGTTTTTTTAAGCGACGTGCCGCAAATGAGCGAGCGCATGGCCTCTCCTGCACGGCGTTTTACCTGGCTCATCGATGTGCTTTATGACCGTCGGGTGAAGTTGGTGATGAGCGCGCAAGTGCCCCCCGAGCAGTTGTACCTCAAAGGCCCTTTGGCGCACGAGTTCCCAAGAACCATTTCGCGCTTGACGGAGATGCAGTCTCAAGAGTTTTTGGCGCTCGACAAAAGGGACGTGGACACGGCCTTGGTCTGATGCGGCGATGGTGGGGCCTTGTGAGCGCGCGCGCAAGGTCTAAAATGGCAGACCATGGATTGCCTCTTGTAAGCCTTGGGCCCGAGGCCCAAATTGAATGTGGAACTGCATGATCCGTGTGACGACTCTTGAACCTGTGTGCGGGACTGGCCGCCAAAGATGGACTGCGTCCTGGCTCGTGGTGGTGCTGAGCATGGGGCTGTTGGCGGGAGGGGGCTTGGTGAGGGGGCAGACACCGGAGCCGGATCAAGCTCAAGAACAACCTCAAGAACAAACACAAGAACAAACACAAGAACAAACACAAGAACAAAGGCATGAGAAACCGCAATTTTTGACGCCAAGCCCTGCGCCCAATGCAGCGCCAAGCTTGCGAACAGGCGCTGCGCCCCTAAAAAGTGAAAGCGCGCTCATGCTCGAGAAAATTGACCATCAAAAAAATGCGATCAAAGCCCAAATGGAAGAGGTTGAGGCGCAATTTACTCAGCAAATGGCCCAGTGCTCTTTGCGCTTTGGCGTGACGGGCTGTCAGCTCGACGCACAAGCCCAGCACCTCGAGCGCCAGCGCCCGCTCAAAAAGCAGTTGCTGCCCTTGCAGGACCTTGAACGCGCGATCAAGGCACAAGACAGCCGCAACGCCTTGGCGCAGCAAGGTAGCCTTGAATCCCAGGAGCGAGAAAAGGACCGCATGCTCAAGGCCCAAGCGGCCTATGAGGAACGCTGGGCCCAACATCAAAAGGCCTTGCTCGAGCACCAAAGCCAAAGCGCAAAAATACCCAACCCTGTGGCGCATCCCACCAGTCAAGCCCCAACACCCCAAGAGCAAAGCCAGGCCAGTTTGGCACATGAGCACAAACTCAAAGAGGCGCGTGAGCACCAAGCCCAGGTGCAAAAACGCTTGAGTGATAAAGCATCCCATCCCAAGCCCCTGCCCACCTTTGAGGAGATGCACACGCGCGAGACCGCCAGCGATTTGCCAGGGATACGGACCGCCCCCGCGGACTCAGCGCCCAGTGGGGGGACTGCTCGATGACCGGTTTGATCGAAGCGGTTGAGCGCATCTTCACCAACGACGGGCCCTTGGCCCAAGTCGATGCGCACTTTCGCGTGCGCGAGGGACAAACCGAAATGGCCCTTGCTGTCGCACAAACCGTGGACCAAGGCGGCGCCTTGGTGGTGGAGGCCGGGACTGGGGTGGGCAAGACCTTTGCGTATTTGGTGCCGGCGCTCCTGAGTGGTGAGCGGGTGGTGATTTCCACCGCCACCAAAACCTTGCAAGACCAACTCTTTGGCCGTGATTTGCCCGCCGTGATTCGGGCCTTGAAGTTGCCCGCTCGCATGGCGCTTCTCAAAGGGCGCGCGAACTATTTGTGTCTGTACCGCATGGGCCTTGCTCGCCAAGAAGGCTTGTTTCCTGACCGTTATGTGGTGACCCTTTTGGCCAAGGTGGAGAAATGGTCTCAACGCACCCTCACGGGGGACTTGGGCGAGTTGGTGGGCTTGGATGAAAAAAGTGCACTGCTGCCCATGATCACTTCAACTCGGGAAAATTGCTTGGGCTCGGAGTGCGCAGATTTCAAAAAATGCTACGTCTCCCAAGCTCGCAAAGAGGCGTTGGCGAGCGACGTGGTCGTGATCAACCACCATTTGTTTTTTGCCGACATGTCGATGAAAGAAAGCGGCATGGCCGAGTTGCTGCCCAATGCGCGGGTGGTGATTTTTGATGAGGCGCACCAGTTGAATGAAATTGGGGTGAATTTTTTGGGCCAACAAATGGGCACCTCGCAATTGCTGGACTTGGCCAAAGATGTGTTGGCCACCGGAGAAAACACCGCGCGTGGCATGGGTGAGTGGCGCGAAATGGCCGCCAAGCTCGAGCTCTGTGCCAAGGACTGGCGAGGTCTATTTGCCAAGACGGAGCGTGTGTCCAAACTTGCTTGGACGCAGAAGTCTCCCGATGGGGTCAACGAGACCTTGTGGCTCGATGTGCTCAAAGGCACCCAAGACATGCTCGAAGAGATGGGCGAGGCTATGGAGCCCATGATGCCCGTGGCGCCGGAGTGGGAGAGGCTACAAGAGCGCTTGGTCGAGCTGCTCGATATTTTGCTCGTGTTTCAAAAGCCCCTGGACAGTGGTTTTGTGCGCTGGCTCGATGTGGGTGCTGGTGTGCGCTTGGTACAAGCGCCCTTGGACATTGCGCAGCAATTGGGTCCTTGCATCATGGGCCAAGCGGGAGAAGAGGCTCTGGGCGACAAGCCCTTGAATGCCGCTTTGTCGCGGGTGGCAAGTCAGGCCCCTTTTGACGCTCAGGGTGAAGGTGTTGCAGCGCCATTGGCGTCAGGTTTACCGCACCCAGCCCCCCCGCCAAGAGAGGGCTTGCCCAATACACCGGGCAGTCCCAGGAGTTGGATCTTCACCTCGGCCACCTTGGGGCACGAGCCCAAATTGTCTTGGTTCACCGAGCCGTGTGGTCTCACCCAGGCACGCGTGCTGCAAGTCCAAAGCCCCTTCAACTATGCCAAACAGGCGGTTCTTTTTGTGCCCAAAGAGATGGTCTTGCCCAGTGATCCCAAACACTCGGAGATGGTGAGTGAGTTGTCCGCCAAGGTGGTGTTGGCACTGCAAGGCCGCACCTTGGTGCTCACCACCACACTGAGGGCGTTGAAAGAGATCAGTGACAGGCTCAAAGCGCTGCTCCAAGAGCACCCTCACATTGAGGTCTTGACGCAAGGCGAGGGCAGTAAAAAGGAGCTCATGCAGCGCTTTAGGAGTGCCGAGGACCTGGGCGCCAAGAGATCCTTTGTGCTCGTGGCGACGGCCACGTTTTGGGAGGGGTTTGATGTGCCAGGAGACGCGCTCCAAGCGGTGGTGATTGACAAACTGCCCTTTCCTCCCCCCAACGATCCGATGGTGGTGGCCAGGAGCAAAAAGCTCGAAGAACTCGGCCTGAGCCCCTTCAATCATTATTTTCTGGCCGAGGCGGGTGTCGCATTAAAGCAAGGTGCGGGCAGACTCATACGCCGAGAAAGTGACAAAGGCGTGCTGATTGTGTGTGATAAGCGCTTGGTTGAAACTGGCTACGGCAAGCGTTTGATCCAAGCCCTCCCGCCCATGGCGAGGGTGTCTCAGGAGGCCACGCTTCTCGAAGGCCTCAGACGACTCACCACAGGCGCCACCAAGCCCGAGGTTTCTTGAAGTTCTCCAACTCCCGGTCCCATTGATCCGGAAAGGATTGCGCCAAAACGCGTTGGGTGTCGTCTTTGAGTTGGGTGAGGCCGAGTTGGCCATAAGAGTCTCGCAAAATGATGAGCGCTTCATGAATCGCTGGCACGCCGCGGTATTCATCGATGGCCGCTTGCGCGCGGTTGATGGCGGCAATGTAGGCGCCCTTTTTAAAGTAGTAATGCGCCACATTGACCTCGGACTGCGCGAGCACATTGACGGTGTAGCGCATTCTCAATCGGGCGTCTTCTGCGTACTTGGAGTCGGGAAAGCGGTTGAGGAGGTCTTTGAAGGCGTCAAAGGATTCTTTGGCCGCTTTTTGATCGCGCTCAGAGAGGTCTTGCTGGGTGATGGACGATAAAAAGCCCAGATCGTCGTTGAAATTGGCCACCCCTTTGAGGTAAATCGCGTAGTCAAGCGCGGGGCTCACGGGATTGATTTTGATGAAGCGGTTCAAGGTGGCCACGGCCAAGGCGGGGTCGCCGCTTTTGTACTGCGCATAGGCTTTTTCCAGTTGCGCTTGCTGCGCGAGCGATGTGCCGGCGGCACGTCCTTCAAGTTTTTCAAACAAGCCAATGGCTTTGTCGTAAATCTTGTTGTTTAAATTCTCCATCGCCTCGGCGTAGATCTTGTCGGCGGACCAATCCAAGGTTTCGTCATAGGTGTTGCTCGAGCAGCCCCAAAGCAGTCCCATCATGAGAGAAGCTGCGCCCAAGGCTTTTGCAAGTGATAATGGGGATAGACGGGTCACAGGGCACCTTTCAAATTAAACATTCCACGCTTATTATCGACCATGATGGACAAGATCACGCAATTAAATGAGCCGCCCGAGGAGGATTTTTCTGATCCCACGTCTCTTGGCCCCAGGGGCGAGGAGAGTGAGTGGCGGGAGGTGGTGGTGGGCGAGGACTTGCATGGCAAGCGACTCGATGTGGCGCTTGGTGAGTTGCTGCCCGAGTTTTCCCGGAGTTATTTGCAGACCATGCTCGCACAGGGTCAAATTCACCAGTTGCCCATGGGCTTTACTGATCCTCTGACTCGCCTTGAAGAGGGTGGACCTGAGGTCCAACTTTTGGCCCAATTGCCGCTGGCGGGCAAAGCCTCGGCCAAGGCACGTGCCGGAACACGGTTTTGGGTGGAGATGAGGCCGACAGAACAAAGCCTCGCCTTCATTCCTGAGCCGATGGACATCCAGGTGGTCTATGAGGATGACCATTTGCGGGTGATCGACAAACCCGCGGGTTTGGTGGTGCACCCAGCGCCTGGGCACTGGCGAGGTACCTTGCTCAATGGCCTCTTGGCTTTTGATGAAGCGGCGCGGTTTGTGCCAAGGGCTGGCATTGTGCACCGACTCGACAAGGACACTTCGGGCCTCATGGTGGTGGCAAGGACTCGAGAGTGCATGGACCGATTGGTGGCCATGATTGCCCAGCGAAGTGTCAAGCGCGAGTACATGGCCGTGGTGCAAGGCGTCTGGAGCGAGGGCGCGCGGCGCGAGATTCACCAGTCGATTGGCCGAGACCCCAAAAGCCGTACCAAAATGAGCGTGGTCGACCTCTCCAAGGACTCGGGTAAACTGGCCCACACGTCCTGTGTATCGGTCATGAGCGCACTGGCCGCGTCCTTGGTCTATTGCCAACTCCATACCGGGCGAACCCATCAAATTCGGGTCCATGTGGCCCATGAGGGCTACCCGATTTGGGCCGACACTTTGTACGGCGCACGAGCCCAAAGTAGCCTCGCGCGCCAAGCTTTGCATGCCTTTCGCTTGAGTTTTGAGCACCCCTTTGGTGGTGAGCGCTTGAGTTGGACCTCCTCTTGGCCGCTTGACTTGAGGGACTGCACTGACCAGCTTGGACTCAGTTACAATTTGAACCTAACGCCTAGGGACTTGATCCCTGATTGAAGGGGGCACGCGCGGCAAGTCCGTTGGCCTTGGTTTTTTGACCCAATCGCAAAGACTCTAAGACACAAAGGCTCAGTGGTCTGCAGGCCCAAACGGTTTGAGAAAACGGCCTCTTTGGACCCCCCGCCAGCCCAAACCCCAGCATGCGCTGGGTTGCATGCCTTTTGGGGCGCCATGGCTTCATCGCAACGGAGTTTCATCATGAATACCTTGGACGCCCAACGGGTCCTGGAAACGGCGCTCATTTGTGCCGTGCAGCCCTTGTCTATGAAAGACATGCGCACGCTCTTTGGCGACGAGGTGGGCTTGGATACGATCAAAATCCTCCTAGAGCAACTGCAACTGGAGTGGACGCACAAGGGCGTTGAATTGGTGCAAGTCGCCCAAGGCTGGCGTTTTCAGAGTCGCCCAAACATGCGCATCTATTTGGACCGTCTGCACCCCGAAAAGCCGCCCAAATACAGCCGAGCCGTGCTGGAGACCTTGGCCATCATTGCGCACCGCCAGCCCGTCACCCGCGGGGAAATGGAGGACATTCGAGGCGTTACGATCAACTCCTTGGTCATCAAACAGCTGGAAGACCGCGGTTGGGTCGAGGTCATTGGCCACAAAGAAACGGTGGGCCGCCCCGCGCTTTTTGCCACCACCCGACAATTTTTGGATGACCTGGGACTCACCAGTGTGGAGCAACTGACCCTTCAAAACTTGGATGACATGGCGCAAAGTGCCTTGGACCATTTTGACGGTTTGGACGAACTCGAAGGCCTGCAAACCCCAGGCTTGGGGGATAGTGCAGATGCTGGGTTGCAAGAGCGAGCCGATGATGAAGACTCGCGCTTGAAGGGTCAACTCGAGGCGCAAGACCTCCATGACCTCCATGACCACGAGCACGGCAGTTCACCCGGCAGTGGACTGGGTCGCACGGACAACAACGGGCCTGAAGGTGTTGCGCATGACGGCACCGATGGCGCTCA
>TBL_comb47_HYPODRAFT_10001906_pt1 | contig 26522 bp, 23 predicted proteins | sample TroBogypolimnion_40_FD_10682 | JGI IMG/M metagenome (IMG submission 10682)
CGTAATATTATGAAAGTCGCAATTGTAGGAAGTGGATACGTAGGTCTTGTAACCGGAACTTGCTTCGCTGAAGTAGGGATTGAAGTAATGTGTGTTGACGTCGACACCCGAAAAATAGAGAATTTGAAAAACGGAATTATTCCAATTTATGAGCCGGGCCTTGAAGATATGGTTCACCGGAACATGAAAAAAGGAAGATTACAGTTTACAACGAATATCTCTGAAGCTCTGGAAGATTGCGAAGTGTTGTTTACTGCTGTAGGAACACCTCCTGACAAAGATGGAAGTGCTGATCTTCAGTACGTTTTAAGTGTAGCCCGTGATTGTGGCAGAAACATGAAAGACTACCTGTTGATCGTGACTAAAAGTACAGTTCCTGTGGGTACTGCTCAAAAAGTAAGACAGGCATTACAGGAAGAACTGGATAAAAGAGGTGTGAATATCCCCTTTGATGTGGCATCAAATCCTGAGTTTTTAAAAGAAGGCGCAGCTATTGACGATTTTCTGAAACCCGATCGCATCGTGGTTGGTCTCGATTCTCCACGGGCCGAAGAGCTGATGAAAAGCCTCTATAAACCGTTTACTTTGAATGGACATCCAATTATTTTCATGGATATTACCTCCGCTGAAATGACTAAATATGCTGCAAATTCAATGCTGGCCACCAAGATCAGTTTTATGAACGATATCGCCAATCTGTGCGAGATTGTTGGTGCTGACATTAATATGGTTCGTAAAGGAATTGGATCTGATTCAAGAATAGGAAATAAGTTTATTTATCCCGGGATCGGTTATGGCGGATCTTGTTTCCCCAAAGATGTAAAAGCATTGATACATACCGCAGAAGATTTTGATTACGAATTAAGGGTTCTTAAGGCGGTAGAGGCAGTCAACATGGATCAGAAATCAGTGCTTTACAATAAAATAATGAAGTACTTCAAAGGTGATATAAATGGTAAAACTGTGGCTATCTGGGGATTATCCTTTAAACCTCAAACCGATGATATGCGTGAAGCTCCTTCACTGGTAATCATAAAGAAATTACTGGACGCCGGTGCTATGGTTAAGGTGTATGACCCCGTTGCCATGAAAGAGGCAAAACACACCCTGGGCGAAACCGTCACCTACGCAGAAGATCAGTATGAAGCACTGATCGATGCCGATTGTCTGCTTCTGGTTACAGAATGGCCCGAATTTAAGGTTCCAAATTTCAATATTGTTAAAAAATTACTAAATGCTCCGGTTATTTTCGACGGCAGAAATATCTACGAAATTGAAGAAATGAAACGCAAAGGGTTTGACTACTTCTGCATCGGAATTGATACAACCAAATAATTATTATTTCCAATTTTGACAATACCGGAACCTGCTCATTGGAGCAGACCGGTTTACTTTAAAAACCAACTGGATCATGATTAGAAAAAAGGTATTAGTTACCGGAGGAGCCGGGTTTGTTGGATCACATCTTTGTGACCGGCTTCTGAAGGAGGGAAATGAAGTAGTTTGTCTGGATAATTACTTCACCGGGCAAAAGCAAAACATTGTTCATTTGCTGAATAATCCGTTCTTTGAATTGATTAGGCATGATGTGACCATGCCATTCTTTATCGAAGTAGATGAAATCTTCAATCTGGCATGCCCTGCCTCACCTGTTCATTATCAGTATAATGCCATCAAGACGATGAAAACCTCGGTGATGGGGGCCATTAACATGCTGGGACTTGCCAAACGGATAAGAGCGAAGATTTTACAGGCTTCTACCAGTGAAGTTTATGGTGATCCCCAAATCCATCCACAAATTGAAAGTTATTGGGGACACGTAAATCCGATTGGTGAGCGGTCATGTTATGATGAAGGAAAGCGATCTGCAGAGACCCTCTTCGTTAATTACCACAAACAAAATAATGTTAAAATCAAAATAATCCGGATCTTCAATACCTATGGTCCGAGGATGCATCCCCATGACGGAAGGGTGGTATCCAATTTTATCGTGCAAGCTTTACAGGGCCAGGATATAACCATTTATGGAGACGGTCAGCAAACCCGCAGTTTTCAATACGTGGATGATCTTGTTGAAGGGATGATCCGAATGATGGCCTCGCGTGATGAATTTACTGGTCCTGTCAATATTGGCAATCCTAACGAATTTACGATACTCCAGTTGGCAGAACTGGTTATCAAACTTACCAACTCCAAATCAAAAATTATCCGGATGCCACTGCCGCCTGATGATCCGGCACAACGCCAACCCAACATCAACTTGGCTAAAAAAGAATTGGACTGGGAACCGAAAATTCAACTCAATGAAGGGCTGATAAAAACCATTGATTATTTTGCCTCAATTATCTGAAAACCGGCAGGATTTCATTCATATAAACATAATTTGACTTGTTAATAATGAGATTTTTGATACAAATGGAATCGAAGATCAGCGAAGCGAATAGCCATGGTGGAATATTCATCTTCGGTTTGTGATTTTTCAACCATGGCTACTTCATCTGTTATAATTTAATAATTTGAAAATGAAAATCCTAGTAACCGGTTCAAATGGTCAGTTGGGAAATGAAATTCGGGTCCTGGCAAAAGACTACCCTGATTACGAATTCATTTATACAGATATTGATGAACTCGATATTACTGATCCACAGAAAGTTGATTTATTTTGTGCAACCAACAAACCTCACGTGATCATAAACTGTGCAGCCTATACTGCTGTGGATAAAGCAGAATCAGATGATTCAACTGCTTATCTGATTAACGCAACTGCTGTTGAAAATCTTTCCAGATCAGCAACTGGTATAGATGCACTAATGGTTCATGTCTCAACGGACTATGTTTTTGACGGAAAAACATGGATTCCCTATAGTGAGACCGATCAAACGAATCCACAATCTGTTTATGGAACCAGTAAACTGGCCGGGGAAGAAGCAGTTCTGCACTATGCCGGAAAGGGGATCATATTGCGGACTTCCTGGCTTTATTCAGCATTTGGAAATAACTTCGTGAAAACGATGATCAAATATGGAACTGAACGTGAGGAACTTAAAGTGGTTTTCGACCAGGTTGGAACTCCAACATATGCCAGAGATCTTGCTAAGGTAATCCTTGATATAATACCATTGTCCATCCAAAAATCCGGAGTCAACCTGTTCCACTATTCCAACGAAGGAGTTACAAGTTGGTTCGATTTTGCCCAAACAATTATCACTTTTTCAGGCATTAATTGCAGGGTAATGCCAATCCTGACCAAAGATTATCTGGTTAGCGCTGTCAGACCATGCTTTAGTGTACTTAATAAATCAAAAATTAAAGAGACATTCAATCTTACTATCCCCTATTGGAGTGAAAGTGTGAACGATTGTATTCGGAGACTCAAATAACAAACAAATTAAATTTTAATCATATGGCCGTAATTGACTGGGCTCAGTTCAATGATAATTTTCAATATTATGACAAATCAATCATCATTGAAGTTATTAATCTGTTCTTTGAGGAATATGAACCACGAATCAGTACTCTTCAAAAAAACATCGATGAAAAGGATTTCACCTCCCTGGCTTTTAATGCTCATAGCCTTAAAAGCGTGATATCTAATTATATGGCGCCAAGTGCTCTTGAAATTACCCGTAAATTGGAAGAATTAGGTAAGAATCAAACTACTGAAGGATTGAATGAAGTTTTTTCAAGATTGAAAAGTATTACCCTGGAATTACTTTTGGAATTAAAAGATTATGTTCGTAATTTGGGGTAATGAATTGGCTATTGTGATTTGAATTATGGTATTTCCCTATGGATTATACAAATCCTTATGATAAAAGCCCAAAATATTCTGTATCATCAGGCAATAAGATTCAGCTCTGTTATCGGAAGGGGATTTTTCCAGAAATCCGGAGAATTGATTGAGGGCATCACCCCATCGCTGGAGCTTAAAATAAATTTCACCTTTAAGAAAAAGCACCTCACAACTATTTTCAATTGGATGATTATCAAGAATTTTCAATGCCTCCTCAGGCAAACCTCTCTCAAGAGTTTCCTTTGCATTGATAATAATTGCTTCTATATCAATCATTTCGTGAATATCTTTAAAAATTTTCCCAACTGATAAGATAGTGACTTTGTCAGTTCATAAGAGTTTGACATTGCCTCTTCAAGGGTTATGGGGCAACTGGTAATCGAGAAAATCCCGTCAAAAAGAGGGGATGCCTCCGGGTTAATTGCACCCCCGATTGCAATTACCGGTATTCCTGCCTCGCGGGCAGCATTGGCAATTACAGCAGGTCCTTTGCCCTGACAGGTTTGCAGATCGATGCACCCTTCTCCTGTGATTACCAGGTCACAGGACTTCAAATCCTCCATTACCCCTAAAAGTTTAATTATCAGCTCGGCTCCAGGCTCCACCCTTGCATTTAAAAGTGCAATTAATGGAACTGCAATTCCACCTGCAGCTCCTCCGCCAACCAACCCAACTAATTTTTTTTGAGTAATTTGTTCTAATACTGTAATATAGTTCTTTAATCCAAGCTCCAGATCTTTAACCATTTGGGGTGTTGCACCCTTTTGAGGGCCATAAACTACAGCTGCACCTTCCGCGCCCAACAACGGATTTTTAACATCCGTAGCTATAACAATTTCGCATTTCAAAATCTCAGGTCTAACATTACTACTCAATATCTGCGCAATCTGTATTAGGCCATTTCCTCCTTCTTCAATGGCATTTCCTGTATGATCAAGGAGGGTAAATCCCAATGCCATCAACATTCCTGTTCCCCCGTCTACCGTTGCACTACCTCCAATGCCCAGGATGATCTTTTGAACACCGTTTTTTACCGCAGCCAAAATCAACTCGCCTGTTCCGCGTGAGGAGACTACCATTGGATTTAACTCATCAGCTGTCAAAAGATTCAACCCCGAAGCTTCAGCCATTTCAATGATTGCACACTTCGATTCTGCCAGCCATCCATAACGTGAATTGATTTGTCTGCCAACGGGGTCATGAACGGGAACCTGAATAAAAATTCCACCTAATTTATTAATCAATAATTCATTAGTGCCGTCTCCCCCATCGGCAAGGGGATGTTTGATAATCTCCAGTGAGTCATCTGCCATCAGAAGTCCATCGGAAATTGCATCCGCAAAATCGGAAGCCGAAAGAGAACCTTTCATGGCATTTGGAGCAAGTAATATTCTCATTGAATCAAACTTTTTAAGAGATTCAGGCGTCAGATCTGGTAACCGAGAGGACCCCCTTTATATTTTTTAATTTTTGAATCAGAAAATCAAGATGCTCCAGATCATTGACAAAAACCCGCATAGTCCCGTCAAAAGCCTTATCTTCCGAATTTATGGCAATCGAACGCATCTGAATACCAACCTCTTTCGAAATAATTCGGGAAATATCCGTTACGATACCGGAACGGTCGGTTCCGGATATATGGATCGTTGCCTGAAATGAGTTCCTCTTTCCGGTATTTCTCCATTTTGCCTTTATAATCCGATAGGGATAACGTTCAACCATCTGTTTGGCATTCGGACAGGTTCTCCTGTGAATTTTTATCCCTTCAAAAATCGTTACAAATCCGAATATTTCGTCACCAAAAATTGGATTGCAGCAAACTGCCAGCTTATAATTGACATCTTTAAGGTTATTATCAATCACCAGATAGTCGTCGCTATTATCAAAAGACAGCTCTTTAACCTCTTGTGCAGGAAGCATTTCTGCAAGTTTATCCTGCTGAGACTCCTCCAGTTTTCCAATAACCTGTTCCTTAATTTCAAGGGTATCAATTTTTCCTGCCGATATATTAAAATAGAGATCAACCGCGAGCTTTAATTTGTAATGCTTTAGGATATCCCGGATTACCGAATCGTTAAGTTCAATTTTCCAGTTTTTAAACTTACGCCGAAGAATCTCTTTGCCGTTTTCAGCTTCCTTTTTATGATCTTCGTTCAGACTCGCCTTTATGCGTGTTTTAGCCTTTGAAGTAACCACAAAATCGAGCCAGTCGAGTTTTGGCTTTTGGTTATTGGATGTTTCAACGGTTATCTGATCACCATTCTTAAGCACATATTTCAAGGTAACCAGTTTCCCGTTGACTTTTCCGCCTACGCATTTGTCACCTATTTTTGAATGAATTTCGTAGGCAAAATCAAGGAGTGTAGCTCCTGCCCGCAACTTAAGCAGATCACCTTTGGGGGTAAAAACAAAAATCTCATCCTCGTAAATATTTAACTTAAAATCATCAATAAAATCAACCGGATTAAGTTGTGGGTTTTCAAGAATTTCACGTACATTTTTTAGCCATTTATCAATCTCATCGCCTCCTTTTCCCCCTTTATACCTCCAATGTGCTGCCAGACCATTCTCGGCGATGTCATCCATCCGATGAGTTCGTATCTGAACTTCAACCCATCTTTTACCAGGTCCAAGCACAGTGGTATGCAAAGATTCATAGCCATTTGATTTCGGATAGGTTATCCAATCTCTAAGCCGGTCAGGATTGGAAAGGTATTCCTCTGTAACTACCGAAAAGGCCTGCCAGCAATTAGCTTTCTCATTTTCAGGTTCTGAATTTAAAATAATGCGGATAGCAAATAGGTCAAAAACTTCATGAAAGTCAACTTTCTGCTTCTGCATTTTATTCCAAATTGAGTAAATCGATTTGGTTCTGGCTTTCATCTCGAAATTAAAACCCCTGCTCTTTAGTTTCTTCTCAATGGGGAGTACAAATGCCGAAACAAAACTTGCCCGTTCAACGGCAGTTTCTTTTAACTTCTCAACAATAGATTCATAATCAGAAGGATGAATAAATTTCAAGGCGAGGTCAAGCAACTCTGTATTAACCTTATAAAGACCCAAACGATGTGCAAGCGGTGCGTAGAGATGCCAGGTATCAATAGATAACCGCTCTCTGATTAGTGCAGGCTGGCTATTTAATGTCCGCATATCCTGCAACTGATCGGCTATCTTAATTAAGATCACTTTAACATCGCCTGATAAAGCAAGCAAAAGTCTCCTGAAATTTTCACTTTGAAAAGCCAGATTTCCGGTATTTAAAGAATTGATCTTGATCATTCCGTCCAGAATCACTGCCACATTGACTCCAAACCGGCTTTTTATATCTTCGATTGAAAATTCAATCCCATTAGAACCAAAAACATTATGCAACAAAGCAGAGATGAGTGAATCAGTAGATAATCCCAATTCAAGAACAGCAATTTTCGCCACTGCGATTGAATGATTCAGGATAAATTCACCTTCGTTCCATACAGAATTACCAAGTATTTGAGCTGCAAAATTGAAGGCTTTGTCGATCATTGGCAGATCACCCACTGGCAAACTCTTTGTACACTGAAAGATCAGGGCATGGTAAGAATTCTTTATTTTTTCGTCAAGTAATTGATCCACAATAAGAAATTTTATCAGGTTAAACTATTGATATCGGATAAACCGAATTACAAAAATAACGAGTCTAACGGTTTTCAAACTAATTTCTGACTTTATCTGCCGGCCAATGTAGTTCGGTATTCCAAATTCCGGACTCTGAACGTGCATGTTTCAGAAAATCTGCAATCTTGGCCACAATGTCCGGATGTTTGGAGGCGATATTCAAATCCTCATGAATATCAGTGCTTAAGTCATACAATTCAAGAGGTTCTTCGGTACCGAATCTCACCCCTTTCCATTTACCCATCCGAACTGCTTGCTTGGTACCGCCTTCATGAAATTCCCAGTATAAAAAATCATGTTTCTTTTGATCCCCAATTCCAGTGAGTTCAGGAACCATTGATATTCCGTCGATAGAGTTAGTCAGTTGGATTCCTGCCAATTCTGCCGCAGTGGGAAGGAAATCCCAGAAAGCAGAGGGATAATTGGAAACCTTCCCACGAGGAATCCTTCCAGGCCAACTGGCAATGTACGGAATCCTGATTCCACCTTCATAAAGAGACCTTTTAAATCCTCTAAGGGATCCCCCGCTATTAAAAAACCCAGGATCTGCACCCCCCTCTAAATGGGGGCCATTATCGGAGGTAAAGATGATCAGCGTTTTTTTATCTAACCCAGATTCTTTTAATTTTGCAACAATCTCACCAACATACCGATCAAGCCTGCTGATCATTGCTGCAAAAACCGCTCTTGGCTGACTCTGAGAACCATATGCACCCTTTCTGTAATTAGGACCAGAGTCTATCCCTATAAAAGGAACTTCAGGAAACACCCCTTTAAAATGAAGCAGAAGACTATCCTCCGGAGCCATCAATTCGGCATGAGGGATGGTATAGGGACAATACAGAAAGAATGGATTATTTCTATGATTATCAATGAATTGAAGAGCCATTCTATGAATTTCATCAGGGGCATATTGTACTTTGCCTCCATTTTTATTTTCCTTCAAATAAACCTTTTTACTATTGTGCCACAAATATTCCGGATAGTAGTTGTGTGCAAGAACCTGACTATTAAACCCGAAAAATTCATCAAAGCCCTGATTTTCAGGAATTCCTTTGGTTCCTGGTCCACCCAGTCCCCATTTTCCAAATGCACCGGTTGCATAGCCGGCCTCTCTGAACATCTTTGCAACAGTATAGGTCGTATCCGGAAGAGGTTCCTCCCCTTCAGGCAGCATATCTTTATTCCCACGGATATAGGTATGTCCTGTATTTAGCCCTGTCATCAGCGAAGAACGTGAGGGAGCACACACTGTACAACCGGCATAATGACTTGTAAACCTGATGCCTGATGCCGCCAATTGGTCAATATTGGGGGTTTTAAATTTTGTTTGTCCATAACAGCTAAGATCACCATAACCAAGATCATCGGCTAAAATGAATATGACATTTGGACGAGGATTTGTATTTTTTTTTACCGGATTGGCTTCAGTGACATTGCATCCCAACAACATGACAGTGCTCATCCCCAAATGGATTAAAGCAGAATTTAAATTACTCATTGACTGATAGTTCAAACAATAAAACTAAACTTTATCTTCCAGTTTTACCTGGCCAAAATAAGCTGGCTGATGAAAATCCGGATTTAATGTCCCAATTGGAGACCAGCTAAGGTAGTGCGGAACGGAGGTTTCATCACCGCATTTATAAAAATTAGCCTGAAATTCACTCCCTGCTCTGAGACCTATTAATTGTAAAGGTATTGCCACGGTGAGCGACCAACTGACAGGATTACCTTCCGCTGACAAGGTTTCAGAAGTTAATGATGGGAATCTTAAAATCTGGTCCAAACTATCCTTATCAAGGCCTTTCCTGGAATGACGATCTGAACCGGAAGCAGATAAGCAAACTCCAAGACAATTGAATTCGAAATTACGGTAAAAATCTTCCTGTTCTATAAAAAATTCTACACATGAATCCTGCCAGACTGGCTCCTGATCCGCATGGCAAACTGCCCGAATCAATTCACCTCCTACCTGATAATTAAGCCATAAATACCGATCATCATAGCCTGTATAAACGTTAACTTCAATAAGATGTGAAAATTCAATCCAGTTAATTTTATCAATTTTAATCATCGCACCCGAAGCGATCAATTGTGAAGCGGTGAATACTGGGTTGGCTGGTGACAACTCATTCAGAAATGGAATTTTCAATTCAGACATATGTTTATTTTTTTCTGCAAAATAGCAGAATTTAGTTCTAATACTGCTATTGTAATTCAATTTATCGCAATCTCCGGTAATTGAATTTTTCAACAAGCAAAAACAAAGCTGATTACAAAAAATTCCAACTCATAATCGTACCTTTGGTCCCAAAATCCGAAGAGTAATTACTATGTTTCAATCGCTTCCAAAAGAGAAGATTTTATTCCTGATAAATCCTAATTCCGGAACCCGATTTAAGGGGCGCCTCCCAGAACTCATTAAAAAGCTGACCAATCCGGAAATCTTTGAGGTTGAGATTCATTTCACCAGGTTTAAGGGAGAGGCTACTGAGATCGTAAGTCAGAAATTGCAGGAAGGTTATCGCTATTTCGTTGCCGTAGGGGGCGATGGTACGATCAATGAAATAGGTAAAGTGCTAATTAATACTGAGGCAATATTGGGAATAATCCCCATTGGTTCGGGTAACGGCCTTGCACGTCACCTTAATATACCATTGGACCCCAAGAAGGCTATTCTTGTAATTAATCAATTAAATATTAAGGCAATAGATTATGGCGTAATTAATAACATGCCTTTTTTCTGTACATGTGGAGTTGGTTTTGACGCATTGATCGGAGAGAAATTTGATCAAAATAAGCGAAGAGGACTTTCAAGTTATGTAAAAACTGTCATATCTGAATTTTTCAATTTTCATCCTGAGACTTACCAAATTTCTATTGATAACCAGAAAAAAACAGAACTAAGGGCCTTTCTAATCACCTTTGCGAATGCGTCACAATATGGGAATAACGCTTTAATTGCTCCAAAAGCTGATATTTGTGATGGTGAACTCGAAATTTGCATCCTCTCCCCTTTCCGGTTTTATAAAGCTCTTCGTATTGGAATCCGTTTATTTTCAGGGAATATTGGCAAAAGTCAACATATAGCGTACTACAAAGCCAGCCAAATCTATTTAGAAAGGGAATCTGAAGCGATTATTCATATTGATGGTGAAACCCGCCGGCCAGGCAAAAATCTGGATATTTCATTGATCAGCAAAGGCTTAAAGGTATTGGTTCCATAAGTTGAAGTTGACTAAAATTATAGAATATAATTCCGACTGGTTGTCATTTTTTCAATTTCGGCATTTGCCTTCAACGGTCGATCATGAAACGTAGGGTTTCGATGAGTTTGATTTGAAAACGCTCATTATTCAACACAAAAAATCCCGGGAAAAATCCCGGGACTTTGATCCTTAAATTAGCTAAATGACACCCTAAATTTCAACTTTTAAAATTTGAAACCGGCAATATAGCTTTTTGCATTGATCAGACCAGACTCATTTTCGATCTTATGATCATCCGAAGGTTGGTCATTATTCAAAACTTTCTCATTGATAGGAGATGCCTTNGGGTCATATAACAATGAATCATCTGAACTCCAGTAAGAACCATCTGAAATCCATTGTGTAATGACAGTTGTGATTTGCCCTTTAACGTTCAGATCGCTATTTCGGGAAACCCAGGAACTGTTATTTCTGTTGTTCACATTTTCATCTTTAACCTCTGTTTTTATCCCTTTAGAACCAGAATTCAACGTTGAGGATAAATTGTTGTTTGCATTGACTTCTGTAGCACCAAGTAAAGCACATAAAACGGTTACTGTGAAACCACTTTTTAATGACCAAATACTGACAGAATTAATTTGCTTTTTCATTTTTGTTACTCTTTAATTTAATTTTTTACTAACTGACTTTANTATGTCACAAACTGTGCCAAACACGTTATTTATTTATTATTTAGGCCATTAGTAACATTTAGTTGATAAANAATTAACAATNNGTGACNGNATAACATATTGATAATCAAAATAATTAGTCCTGTGGATTTGGTTTTTTATAACTACAGGTGAAAGTCTCTGACAATATGAGCCGGGAGGTGGATCTTTCGGGGAAGTCTGTCAATCGATCGCCAAATTTTATATATAATACTCTATATATGATAATTAGAAAAATGTCAGGTTTAAAGGAACCCTGAAACACTATTGTCAGTTTTGTTAAAATTAAGTTAATTTAGAATCAAAATAAATACTAAAATCATTCAAATCTCAGAGAATCGCTCGGATCGGAATTTATGGTATGCCATAATTGTCGGTAGATTGTAAACACGGCTACAATAAATACCGCTATGAAAACGATTAGATAATTCGAAAAACTCAAGGATACATGATAAGCAAACCGGTCAAGCCAATAATAGGAAAGTAGAAACGCGATTGGCAATGCAATAAATCCTGCAATGGTAATTAGTTTAAAAATCTCTTTTGACAAAAGCATCACCAATTCTTTAGTTCCAGCTCCGAGGACTTTACGGATACCAATCTCTTTGGTACGGAAGACGGTTGTTAATGCTAACAGGGAATAAAGTCCCATGCAGGCAATGAATATCGCGAAAAATGAAAATGCGACTGCCACTTCTCCGGTCGATTGTTCCTCTTTATAAAATTCGCCGAGTCCCTCATTCATTGAGAATTGAAAAAATGGGATATTCGGGTATACAGTTCCAAGGTACTTTTTAACACGTCTAACATCCTCATCTTTAACAAGGCTTTTAAATCGAATAGTAGCAAATTTTATCTGTTCCAATCTGCCAGGTATTATAATGAGTGGCTGAATCCGGGTATGTAATGACTCAAAATTAAAATTATTAACAACACCCTTTATAATCAAATAATTGGTTGATCCATCCGGGTTCTTTCGGTAGATCCCTGATCCAACAGGATTTTTTAAACCTAGATATTTTACCGCTTCTTCATTAATTATAACATCTGCAGTATCTTTGGATAAATAATGAGACTCCGCAATACCTCCTTCCGTAATTTTCATCCCGTAAGTACTGAAAAACGAGGAATCTGTTTGCATGATATACATCATCAGATTATTGGTCCGATCTGTGCCGTTCTGGATGCTTTGCATCACAAGAACTTTACCGGGAACCGCATTTGAAAAGGCAACACTTTCAACATCTTTCAATTCCATAAGGGTTTTCCTGAATTCTTCTGCTTCACCCTTCAATCCCTTCAACCCGATTACATTCTGGACCACAATTAGCCTATCTCTCTGATAGCCAACCCCAATTTGCTGTACAAATCGTAACTGACGATAAATCGTTGAGGTGGAATATATGATAACTAAAGAGAAGACAAATTGAATAATTACCAATATACCGCGTAACCCCTTGCCTCCGGTGCCAAACTGCTTTTGATGGCTTAAAATCGTGGCTGGGGTGAATCTGAAAATATAAAAGGCAGGGTAAATTCCGGCTATGAACCCTGTTAGTAATGTGACACAAAATATTGCAGGTGACAATTTAAACAAATGAAGGTGAATATCCTGAGCAGGACTCTGCTGAGTCAGAATTGTATTGGGATAGACCAGTTCAACGATTACCAGTGCAAAAAATAGCGATATAAAACTGATGGTAAACGATTCAGCCAATAAATGCTTGGCCAATTCCTTTCTTTGTGATCCCAATATTTTGCGGATTCCAATTTCGCGCACTCGTCCCGCCAAACGGGCTATAGAAAGGTTTGCGTAGTTTATGCATGCAATCAGAATGATCAGTATAGAAATACCGGCAATAATTAAGAGCGTCTGAATATTAACATTTTGGGAATTCTCATATTTAAGATGTGAGAAAAGATGGATATCAGATACCCGCTGGAGTCGAAGGACAAAGAATTCATCTTTTTCTTTCATCTCCGTATTGGATAATCCCATGGATTTTTCCAGATCGTCACCAGCCTCCTTTAAAAATCCCTTAAGCAGTTTATTTTCAATAACTGATAACCCAAGAAACTCTGAATCAGTGGATTTACCCATATCTGTGCCCTGTTTAAACCGAAAATAGGTATACAGGTATAATGAAGTCCACCCGGGGTCAGGTAAAACAACCGAAGTGATGGAGACAAGCGATTTATAATTAAGATGGGAATTGGTAGGACAATCTTCAACAATACCCGTGACAGTCCACTTTTTATCATTTTCGACGGTGAGTATTTTTCCCATAGCCCCATCAGGGAACAACTGATTGGCCATCGATTTTGACAAAACAATTGACCGGGGCTTACTTAAACATCTCATTGGATCACCTTCGAGCAGTTTAAAACCAAAGATATTGAAAAAAGTAGAATCGACATATAACAGCGTTCGGCGATCGAGTAATGTCGTAACAGGAACAACAACCGGGATATCCCGATCGTTTTTAAAGATCCGGCAGGATTGTTCAATTTCGGGAACAAAAGGCTTTAAACCATTGGCAAACATCGGAGAAGTCACTGCCACTTTTGATTCCAGACCACCCAGTTTTGAATCAATATAAACCCTGTATAAACGGTCTGAGGCAGGATGGAAGGAATCATATCTGGACTGCTCCCAGATATAAACCATTACCATAATTGCGCAGGCCATACCCACTGCGAGTCCAAAAATATTAATGAAAAAATACTCTTTGTATCGTAAAAGATTTCGAATCGCAACAATAAGGTAGTTCTTCATAACAGGTTTAAAGATTGGTAGCCACCTTCGAATAACTTTCGGTAACAACATGTCCATCAAAAAGATGGATTATCCTGTGCGAACGCTGGGCCTGCATCATGGAATGGGTAACCATAATGATTGTCATTCCCGCCTCATTTAACTGAATCAACTGTTGAATGATGTCCTCCCCATGAGTGGAATCAAGATTTCCTGTTGGTTCGTCTGCCAGAATTACCCGGGGTTTTGCGACCACAGCACGTGCTACTGCTACAAGTTGCTGTTGCCCTCCGGAAAGCTCATTCGGAAAATAATTGGCACGATGTTTCAGAGTAAACCTTTCCAAAACCTGGTTGACATATATTGTTCGCTCGGCCTGAGCCATTTTTTGATAGATCAGTGGTAATTCGATATTTTCCCGAACGGTAAGGTCATCAATCAGATTAAAACTCTGAAAAATAAACGCAAAATTATCCTTTCTCATTTCCGTCCTGTTCCTTTCAGAAATATCAGAAACCAGTTTATCATCAAGCAGATATTTGCCTGAACTGGGGGAGTCAATTAACCCGATAATATTAAGCAAGGTTGTTTTACCACAACCTGAGGGTCCCATAATACTAACAAATTCACCATCCGAAACCGACATATTTATATTACTTAATGCTTTGGTTTCAATGTCTTTATTTCTGAAGACCTTTCCAATATCAAAGAGTTCAATCATGGTTAACTATTAAATGTGCAAATAAAATTCTCAATCAATTTTAGTATCTCCCGGAATCTCTGATCTAAATTCAAATAATCCCCCATTTTATTAAATATGGCTTAGCTCACAAATCATACCAATCATATTATGTATCTTATTTTCAGATATTTATAAATAAGCTGCAAAAAATAATCGTCCGAATTCGTACAATGAGTGACCGATTTCGTACATTTACATACTAAAAAGAACAAGATTTCAAATTATAACGAGTTCGAATAGATCAAATAATATACTGGAATTCAATCATCTAAAAATGGATACGATTTTGATTCTTCATTTTTATAATTAAGGCCTGGTGTTTGTAATTCAGCATCCTAAATAAAAAATTTCATCATGGACAAAATTGGAAAAATTCTGGCAGTCGATGACAACGAGGACATTCTTTTCTCACTCAGATTATTGTTAAAATCTCATGTTGAAAAAATTGTAACTTCAAACACTGCAAGCTCAATTCCGGAATTACTTCTCAATGAAGATTTTGACGTAATTCTTCTGGATATGAATTTTACAAAAGATGCCATAAGTGGAAACGAAGGTTTCTTTTGGCTCAAAAAAATTCTGGAGATTGATCCTGAAGCAGTGGTTCTGTTCATTACAGCATATGGGGATATTGAAAAAAGTGTAAGGGCAATAAAAGAAGGGGCTTCAGACTTCATCCTAAAACCATGGCAAAATGAAAAGCTCCTGGCAACCTTAAATTCGGCCCTTCATCTGCGTAAATCAAAAAAGGAGATTGAGCAGTTGAAGAGCCGGGCAAAAGCAATTAATAACATAAATAACCGATCCTTTAAAGATTTTATCGGAGATTCTGCCGAAATGCAGAAAGTCTATACCTCAATCTCCAAAGTAGCAGCCACTGATGCCAGTGTATTGATACTTGGAGAGAATGGTACAGGTAAGGAATTAGTAGCCAGGGCATTACACAATAATTCAAATCGTCTGGACGAAGCTTTTATCAGTGTGGATTTGACTTCCATTAGTGAGACACTTTTTGAGAGCGAGCTTTTTGGACATATCAAAGGTTCATTTACAGATGCCAAAGTGGACAGACCCGGACGGTTTGAGATAGCTTCGGGAGGAACCCTATTTCTTGATGAAATCGGAAACCTGCCTTTGCCTTTACAGGCCAAGATTCTAACAGTTCTTGAACGACGTGAAGTGACCCGGGTAGGTTCAAATAAGGCTATTCCCATTGATATCAGACTAATCTGTGCTACCAATATGCCACTTCACCAAATGATAGAAGAGGGGAAATTCAGACAGGATTTACTGTACCGGATTAACACGGTTGAAATTGACCTCCCTCCACTACGGGAGCGTTACGGTGATATTCCCTTGTTGGCTGCGCATTTCTTCCAGATTTATACCAAAAAGTATAAAAAACCGTTACGCGGATTTACCATTGAGGCACTCAAACGGCTCGGAGAGGGAGAATGGCCGGGAAATGTAAGGGAATTACAACACGTCATTGAGCGGGCTGTAATTATGACTGAAACGGAATGGATAAATCCGGATGATTTGCAGATGAGGATTTTGAATAAGCCTGCTGAAGCATTTGAATTGGAAAATTATGATCTCGATAAAGTTGAGAAAACAATTATTGTTAAGGTCATGAAAATGCATCAGGGAAATATTTCCAAAGCAGCCGGTGAACTCGGGCTAACACGCACTTCACTTTACCGAAGAATGGAAAAATATGGACTTTAAAAATTTCAGGATTTCAGTTATTCTCAGGGTACTGGCAGTCGTTGCCAATGCGTTTTTGATTATGTGGCTGATATTTACATCCAGCTATTATTTTACCACATTGCTGGCTGTAGGTATTGCGATTTACCAGGTAATCATCCTCATTCAATTTGTCGAAACAACCAATACCCTGCTGACTAATTTTCTCGAATCGCTGAGATATTCTGACTTTTCCAGAACTTTTGAAATTAAAGGCTTAGGATATTCCTTCGACCGCCTTACTGAATCATTTAGTATTGTAATCGATGACTTCAGAAAAGTGAGGGAAGAAAGGGAACAAAATTATTTTTATCTTGAAACAGTCGTTGAACATATCGGATTTGGTTTGATTAGTTACCGTGAAGATGGGGTTGTTGAACTAATTAATAACTCAACAAAAAAACTTTTCAAAATTACCAGCCTCAAGAATCTAAGTGAACTTGAAAGTTTCTCGCCCGATCTGGTAGCCAAATTAATGACAATTTCGAACGGAGAAAGTATCATGGTAAAGATTCATAAGCAGGATACAATCCTTCAACTGGCGATTTTCGCCACAGAATTCAAGGTGGCTGATCGGTTAATCCGAATGGCAACCATCAAGGATATCCAGAATGAGCTGGAAGAGAATGAGATGGAGAGCTGGCAAAAGTTAATCAGGGTACTGACTCACGAAATTATGAATTCCATCACGCCTATTGCCTCGATAACTCAAACGCTTAACATCATGATTAAAGAGGTAAGATCAACTTACTCCAGTGCAATTCCTAATAATACGGAGCTTGAGACCATCGATGAGATAGAACTCGCCATTGAGACAATTCATAAGCGAAGTACCGGATTACTCCATTTTGTGGAATCCTACAGAGATCTAACCCGCATTCCGGCTCCAAAATTCAGCATCTTCTCAGTAAGAACATTATTTGAAAATGTGAAAGGGTTGATGAAAAATGAAATGCAAAATCTTAATATTCAATATATAACCTCTACAACACCTGAAAATCTGGAACTTTCCGCAGATGAGCAATTAATAGAACAAGTGTTGATTAATCTTCTTAAAAATGCCATCCAGGCTCTTGAAAAAACAGGAAATCCACGAATTGAACTAAACGCTTTTATCGATTTGAATGGGAAAATAAATATTCAGATCATCGACAACGGCCAGGGGATTCTGCCCGAAGTCCTTGACAAAATATTTGTGCCGTTCTTCACTACCAAACCAAAAGGATCAGGGATTGGGCTCAGTTTATCACGACAAATATTGCGGCTTCATGGTGGAACATTGACTGCTCACTCAGACCCGGATGTGGAGACCGTATTTACTTTAAAGTTTTGATTAAAATCAGATTATCTTGAAGAGCTTAAGTACATATTTAAAAACATTTTTCATTATCTGTCTTGTTTCTGTCAGTTTCATTACCTATTCCCATTTATCTATTACAAAAATAGGGAACAGGTTTTGTTATAATTCGGTAGATTCAATACCGCACAATCATTGTGCCTTGGTTTTAGGTACCAGCAAATACCTGGCTAATGGCCACAGGAACCGCTATTATACTGACCGAATAAAAGCTTCTGTGAAACTGTACAACAGCAATAAAATTGACTATATCATCGTTAGCGGGGATAACAGAAACAGGAATTACAATGAACCCGTCACCATGTACAACGATCTTGTTGCTGCAGGAATACCAGGAAAAAAAATCATACTCGATTATGCAGGATTCAGAACACTTGATTCAGTTGTAAGATGTAAGGAAGTTTTTGGACAGGGTAAATTCACCATTGTGTCACAATCATTTCATAATCAGAGAGCTATATTTTTAGCACGTAAAAAGGGAATTGAAGCTATCGCATTCAATTCAGAAGATCTGACAGAAAATATAGATCTTAAAGTACAGTTGCATGAGGTCGCAGCAAGGATGCTCATGCAGTACGATATGATGACCGCCAGGCAACCCCATTTTCTCGGTGAAAAGGTCATCATACCAAATTAATAGGTCCATTTCTATTTTACTCCGAAACATTCCAAATAATACAAATGGCCTCGATTAAAAAGTAAAACAATTATAAATAGATAATTAGCCATTTAAGTATCTTTGACGGTCAATTTACTAAGTTATCCTTTTCCATATTGTAAATTTATGCTTCAAGATACTGATTCACAGACTAAAAAGGTCTCTTCAGCCGAATTGAATAAAATCAGGCAGAAGAAAAGAATACTGAGTTTGCTGCGTACGAATGGATTCACTTCAGCACCGGTACTCAGTAAATGGTTGAAGATAAGCCTTCCGACCTGTATCGTTTTATTGAATGACCTTATTGCTTCAGGTTATGTGAAGAATTTTGGTATTGGCGAATCCAGCGGGGGGCGGAAACCAAGTCTTTATGGGTTGCCTGAAGATGGTTTTTATGTGATATCCTGCGATGTTGCCCGCTTTTCGGCCAATATGGCCATTCTGGACTGTTATCATAAATTTGTCACCCCAATTGCTGAAATAAATACGCATATTGATGATCCTCTGCTTGTTGATAAATTGCATGAGACTGCTAACCAGTTAATGGCCGATCACCATATTCCGGATGAAAAAGTCTACGGGATTGGAGTGGATATGCCTGGGTTAATCAACTCAAAAACAGGGATTAATTACACCATCAAGGATAAAAAACGGCAAACTATTGGCCGTGAACTGAGGATGCGTTTCAATAAGCTGGTTTATATTGATAATGATGCCAGGATGCACGCCCAGGGAGAATTTCATTTTGGTGCAGCCAAAGAATATAAGGATGCCATCATTATCCACTGGAGTTGGGGACTTGGTCTGGGGATTTTCATAAACGGTCAGCTTTGCAGCGGGAAAAATGGCTTTGCCGGTGAATTCTCTCATATTCCTGTTGTTGAAAACGGGGATTTGTGCATCTGCGGGAAACGGGGCTGCCTCGAAACCATTGCCTCCTCCAACACCATTATCCGAAGGGTTAGGCAGGGTTTTGCAGACAAGGAAATTTCCTCGCTGATCAGGCAATTTGAAAACCATCCCGAGAAAGTGACTCCTGAAGACGTTATAAATTCCGCACGCCTGGGGGATGAATTTTGCATTTCGATCCTGAACGAAGTGGGAAATGCCATGGGGAAAGGACTATCCTATATTATCCAGTTACTAAATCCGGAGGTGATAGTACTCAGCGGGCCCCTTTCAAAGGCCAAACAATACGTTTTATCTCCCATCCAGCAATCTTTAAACCGCTTCTGCCTGGAGAAAATTTCGGAAAGTACCAGCCTGCTTATCTCAGATATGGGCGATCAGACAGCCCTTCTGGGAACTTCCGAGATGATCTTTCAAAAAGTATTTACAGAAATGAATTTTCACCCTTTCTAAGATATTAACATCTAAGTATACTAACGATAATACTGCAAATCTGAAAAAGATTTAAAATGCAATGGATGAAATAGCTGGCTTAAATCACTATGGATTTATCCGACTATTAATGCCAAATTGATAATAAAGAGACTGTCTCGCAATATTGGATCAGTCTCTTTATTTTAAAATTTATTCTTCCTTTATTTAGTCTTAATTAAAATAATTTGTACATTTGCCTATATTCTGTAAAGACATTATTAAAGAATTGAGTTAATTATTTTTTATTATTCACAATCAATTAGGAGGTAACTTTATGAAAGGCAGATTATTTTTAACGATTGCCCTTTTTCTGGGGCTTGGGCTTTCTTCAGCATTTGCACAGGAATGGTCGCCAGCCCAAAAAGAGATTTGGAAAAATGTGACTACTTACTGGGGAATAATGGCAAATGGAGATGTTGCCGGATTCCTGGAGTATTTTGATGCTGATTATGTAGGATGGGATAATGGGGATGTCCTGCCATCCAATAAGGAAGTGACTAAAAAATGGGTTGAATTTGCTTACCAGGGTGTAAAAGTCCCGGTTTATGACATTAAACCTGTTGCCATTAAAATACACGGCGAGTTCGCTTTTGTCGATTATTATTACTCCATGGTAAAAGAGAATAAAGATGGAAAGAAAAGTTTTGAAAACGGGCGATGGACAGACATCCTGATGAAAAAAGGGGATAAATGGGTTCTGATAGGTGACCACGGAGGCAAGGATAAATAAGATTAATACCGTATGTTCTCCAAAAAAGAGGGTGTCTCAAACGTTGGGATACCCTCTTTTGATTAAAATAATTTGAGTTCCAGAGAAACCAATATTAATCCAACCATAAGCGAAGGCGAATCGGACAATTATAGTAAATTTGCAGTTATCCAAATCCCATTAAAATATGCTTCTCCAATTTGCCTTGGTCCTGGCGATGGTTTTGCAGGTTTTTGCGGCAGGAGTCGCCATAAAACTTACAAGGGTCACAAAATACAATGTGTCATGGATGCTCATCAGTGCCGGGTTCATCATTATGGCCGTCAGGTGTCTCGTTGAATTTCTTTCCACAATCCCTGATTTTGCACCACAAACTTTTCGCGAAGTCTTTGTCTGGCTCGGAGTTGCTGTCTCTTTCTCATTTGCAGCAGGTGTCTTTCTGATTCAGAAGATATTCAAATACCTGAAAAAAGTGGAGCAGGAAAAACGGGATATGGAAAAAAACCTGTTAAATGCGATCATTCAAGCTGAAGAAACTGAGCGTAAACGTTTTGCCAAAGATCTGCATGACGGTCTTGGTCCTCTTTTGTCAACTGTCAAGATGTCTCTCTCTTCACTTTCACGAATCGAAAAAGACGATCAGACCAAAAGAATACTGCACAATTCCGATGTGGTGATCGATGAGGCCATAAAAAGCATCCGGGAGATATCGAACAACCTGAGCCCGCACATCCTGAATAACTTTGGACTTAATAAAGCGATGCGTAATTTTATCAATAAAATAAATTACTCTGACTCAATAAAAATTAAGTTCTCATCCAATTTCGAAGACGATCGCTTTGAAAGCAACACAGAGGTTGTATTGTACCGTGTTCTTTGTGAGCTGATTAATAATACCATTAAACATGCCGGGGCCTCTTTGATCACTATATCGCTTGAAAAAATTCAGAAAAAAATTATATGCCGGTATACTGATAATGGCAGGGGATTTGATACAAGTCTTTCATCCTCAGCCTATCACTCCGGGATGGGATATTCAAATATGGTAACCCGTATCAATTCACTAAACGGTAGTTTTAATCTCACCTCAGAACAAGAGAAAGGGACCAAAGCTGTCATTTCTGTACCTTTTTAATTAAATTCATATTCAAATGAAAATCTTGCTGGTGGATGACCATACCCTGTTCCGCAATGGCTTGAAGATGCTGCTCGACACCTTGCCGGGATATGAGGTAACGGGGGAAGCCTCAAACGGAAGGGATTTTCTGGATTTAATCACAAAAAACGATTACGATATTGTATTTCTCGACATAGAGATGCCAGAGATTAATGGCATTGATGCGGCCAGAAAAGCCATTGAACATAAATCGGAACTTAAAATAATTACCCTCTCGATGTATGGTGACGAGGAGTATTACGATCAGATGGTAGACGCCGGGGCAAAAGGTTTTCTTCTGAAAAATACAAATCTACTGGAAGTCAGGACCGCCATTGACACCGTAATGTCCGGAGGCAATTATTTTTCACAGGAATTAATGCAAAACCTATTGCGAAACTACAAGGCAATCCATGAAACCAAAGAGCCAGATGCTGAATTATCTGAACGCGAAATTGAAATATTACTCCTGATTTGTTCAGGACTGTCGAATCAGAAGATAGGTGATCAACTATTTATCAGTAAACGAACCGTCGAAAAACACAGGGCCAATATATTGTGTAAAACCAACTGTAAAAATACTGCTGGCCTCGTTATGTATGCCATTAAATATCAACTAATTAAAACATAGTAAGTATAAATACCCATCAAAAAATACCACTTATTACGACTTCTTTCCTCTGTTTGAAAGCGTAATTTTGTTAGCGGTAAATTATTGAACATTTGATTCAAATACTCCAAAATGGGTAAATTATACGATCGGTTAAACCAGGATATCCGGTTTATCGAAGGACTCAACGGATGCCTGAATTGCGGCGTTTGTACTGCAATTTGTCCGGCAGCCGAATTTTACCACTATGATCCCAGGGTGATTTGTGCTACGGTTCAAAGTAAAGACGAAAAACTGATCGAGGCCCTAATTCGCAGTGAAACGATCTGGTACTGTGGAGAATGCATGTCATGTAAAACCCGTTGCCCCAGAAATAACACCCCCGGATTTGTCATCATGGCATTGCGTAAACTTTCCCAGGAGTTAGGCTATTTTACCGATTCCGAAAAAGGGAGGCAGCAATTCGCCATTAAAAGAGCAATAGGAGGCAATATCCTTCGTACCGGTTATTGCGTAAACCCTGACATTGTATCACCACGGATGCACCCGGAACAAGGTCCTGTATGGGACTGGATTTCAATGAATACCCCTGAAATTATGAAAAAAATGGGCTCCAACTACAAACAGGCTGGTGTGGGTGGAATGCGAGCTATTGCGCCGGAGGTCCTTGAGGAGCTAGATCGCATTTTCGAGGTAACCGGTTGCTATACCCTGTTTGATACTATCGAGAAACATTCGAAACACAAAGCCAATGAACTGGGGATTGAAATCTCGGATGAAGGAATCGGAAATGAATATTTCATGACAGTTTATACTGAAAATAACGGGTCACATAATGGTTAAGACGACCTCGATCCCTGGTGATCACAAGGAAGCGGGTCATAGCAGCAAATAAGTATTTCATTTACAGCTATATAATAAATTTTTAAAGTGGAAACTGAAGGTAAAAAAAGAGTTTGGGAAGAATATCAGAAAGAGATTGCTGACGACCACTATTTTTACGTTCGCAGCTGTATCAGGCAAACATTCTTTCCGGGATCTGAAACCACATTTCTCAAAATCCTACAGAATGACCTTAAGAAAGATGTATTTGAGGATGCCCGTCACACCACTTGTACCGGAATAGGGTATCATACCGATATCGTACCACTGGAAACCACAATGACCGTAATTGCCCGTCACTTTGCATTGATGACCGAGGCTGGTTACGTGAATATTATCCCTTCATGCGTCACCTCTTTCGGGTTATATACCGAAGTACTCGATACCTGGAGGCATTTCCCCGAAATAGAAGCCAAAATCAGGGAGTATCTATGGAAAGCAACAAAAAGAGAATTCAAAGTACCTGAAAATCTGGTTCATACATCTGACATAATTTATAAATTCAGGAATCGGATTAAGGATCTTTCAAAAGTTTCACTCATTAATAAAAAGACCGGGTTGCCTCTTAATGTGGTAGAACATATTGGGTGTCACTATTCCAAAATGTTCCCGCAATCGGGGGTTGGTGGGGCCGAGTTTCCTGCTGTTCTCACAGGAATGATCGAAGCCTGGGGTGGAACAGTGATTGACTACCCTGAGCGCCGTCACTGCTGCGGATTTGGGTTCCGGCAATATCTGGTTAAGGCCAATCGTGGCTATTCAGTCTCTAATTCGAAAAAAAAGTTTGAATCGATGCAGCCTTACCAACCCGATTTTATGGTGGCCAATTGCCCCGGTTGCTCGATGTTTTTAGACCGGTGGCAATATACTATTGCTGAAATGGAAGGAATTACCTATGACAGCAATGGCACCGGTATTCCGGTGTTAACTTATGAAGAGATGGCCGGACTAGTAATGGGTTATTCCCCATGGGATATCGGTTTACAGATGCATCAGGTCTCTGTTGAACCTCTGCTTGACAAGCTGGGAATCGAATATAAGAAAGAAGATAAATACCTTGGTTCCAATGGACAGAATATCGGGGAACCACAAAAACCAATGTTTTTAATTGTGTAAAAAATAAATGGCAATCAATAGTCAGCATATCGTCATTATCGGTGGAGGCCCCGCCGGACTTGAGGCAGCCTCGTGTCTTGGCACTGCAGGTTACCGGGTTACCGTTCTTGAGAAAGAAAATCAAACCGGTGGAAAACTCTTGATATGGGATAAGCTGTTTCCCGAGTTTCGAAATTCAGACAAAGTACTGAATCATCTCTCAAACGGATTTAAAACAAATCCTCCACAGATCCTGACTAATGCCGAAGTAGTCAGTGTAATTCCCGAAAATGGTCAACATCGCATAAATTTAAGTGACGGTCAGGCATTTCAGGCTGACACTGTATTGATTACTACCGGTTTTAAGCTTTACAATGCTGAAAAAAAAGAGGAATACGGTTATCAGATATATGAGAATGTCATCACCTCATTCGATTTGGAAAAGCAGTTAAAAACGGGAAATCCAATCAGAATAGAGGCAGGGTTAACCCCTCGAAGAATTGCCTTTATTCATTGCGTTGGTTCGCGCGATATAAAATCAGGAAACATCTATTGTTCAAGAACTTGCTGCATTACCGGTGTGAAACAGGCTATCGAAATAAAACGCCGGCTTCCGGATGCAGAGGTTTTTAATTTTTACATGGATCTAAGAATGTTCGGACAGAATTTTGAAGAGCTCTACATCGAAGCGCAGCAAAAATGGGGAGTTACTTTTATACGCGGACGGGTTTCCGAGATCGCAGAAAACAAGGATAATTCACTGCAGCTAAAAGCCGAAGATACCCTTTCAGGGCGTCCAATCAAGATGAGTTTCGATCTTGTCGTTTTGCTGGCAGGGATGGTTCCTGAGCCACGTACAGTGGAGATCGGGAAATCGGCCGCTCTTGAGTTTACTTCCGGCAATTTTCTGGCAGGTCTGGATTCCCATATTAGTCAGAATGAAACGAACACTCCGGGAATATTCATAGCTGGTACTTGCCGGGAACCGTTATCGGTTGCAGAGACTTTGACCGATGCAAGGGCTGCGACGGTTAAAATGATCTCATGGCTCAGGGAGAATGAAACAAGCCATAAGAAATCTTTGATCAAACGCGATAATGACTGATAATGGCGAGTTCTATCTGGCAAATAAAAATCAAATTGTAACCAGGTGAAATCAAACAATTGATTGATAAATAAATGTGAAAGACTGGGGATATTCCATATTAAAAGGGCGGCAGATAGACTTCGAAAACAACGATTTTTCAATTGCCGAATACATCACCAAACACGAGCCATCGTTCCGATGGTGTATTGGTTGCGGAAGCTGTACCGCTACCTGTTCAGCTGCGCGGTTAACCGATTTTAATCCCCGGAAACTAAAATTGCTGATCCAGCGGGGCGAAATAAAAGGTCTTGCTGATGAAATAGCCAAATGTATGCTTTGCGGGAAATGCCAACTGGTATGTCCCCGTGGTATTAATACCCGTAACGTGATCCAGAATATCAAACGAGCCTTAAATACTTGCCATGCACTTTAACCTGTTTGTTGTTCCGTTCACAGCAGGAATGCTCATCCTGGCAATCCTACTAGCTGTCAGATATATCAAGTGGTTGAGTGACCTTGAAGCAGGGAACCGGAATGAGATTGGAGGGAACCTGTTTACAATAAAAACCCTTTACGCGATCCGCGAAGTCTTTATGGAAAGCCTTCTCCATCGCAAAGTATTTAAAACCAATCCATTGCTTGGATATATGCATATGAGTCTTGCTTTCGGATGGTTTTTGCTCATCGTGGTTGGAAAACTCGAAACATTCTTTTACACCGGAAAATTTGCCAACNAGTTCTACTACCCNGTCTTTTTCCGCTTTTTTGAACCAACTCCCCACAAATCATCTCTGTTATTGGCATTCAATGCCTTAATGGATTTTGTATTATTAGTCGTCCTTTCGGGAATCGTTATTGCCATTTTAAGAAGGTTCCGTCCCCGGATTGCCGGAATGAAAAAGATCACAAAGCATTCCCCCGGCGATCGGCTGGCATTAATCGCGCTATGGCTGATCTTTCCACTTCGACTCTT
>TBL_comb47_HYPODRAFT_10001907_pt1 | contig 26513 bp, 14 predicted proteins | sample TroBogypolimnion_40_FD_10682 | JGI IMG/M metagenome (IMG submission 10682)
CAATCCATAGAGTTTCTAACAGTAAAAGTAATTATTATACTGGAATCTATCATAGAAACGGTTTGGGTTGCGAGATAATATTTTTAGTTTAGTTTTGAAGTAAATTATTTGCAGTCTTGATTTTTTGATTCTTTTTTATCAAGAAAAAAGAATATAAAGTAAAAGGAATCAATAATATTATAACTAATCATGATTTTCTTTTTATGAAAAAAATGTGGGTACACGATAGCTAACGGCAGGCAGGCATCATCAATTTCCCATTTTTTGTTTTTCTTCTGACCTCAAAGAATTTACGCTACAAAACAACCTAATAATATTGTGCGTTTGGTATTAGCTAGCAATCCATAGAGTTTCTAACAGTAAAAGTAATTATTATACTGGAATCTATCATAGAAACGGTTTGGGTTGCGAGATAATATTTTTAGTTTAGTTTTGAAGTAAATTATTTGCAGTCTTGATTTCCTGCCTGCCGGTAGGCTAGGTTTGATTCTTTTTTTCAAGAAAAAAGAATGTAAATAAAAAAATATAAAATAGGTCGCAGCTACGCAGCTTATACAAACACTCCGGTTAATAATTCTACAAATAGGTTGCAGCTACGCAGCAAATAGCCGCATAGCGGCGAACAATTTGTAGAAAATCATAAAAAAGAATTCTTAAGCAGCATCGCTGCGACCTATTATTAAAAGTCTCAACCGTCCCCTTTCTTCAATATTTTCACATTTCCCATTTTCATTTCTTTGCGTTCTTAGCGAATTCCTTTTCTTCACTTTGCGTGAAAAAAGAAAAAATAAATTAAGATAAACCCAAAGTCAATATCGTCCCCAATGTCCACCTGTATTTTACATTTTACTTTTTCAATCATAAGTTTTACATTATTAAAAGTCTCAAATTTCTCATTAGTCCCATTTCTCTTAAAGTCCTCTCCAACTAACATCCCGAGCAATTCGGGAAGGAGAAGATTTAGGTGAGGTAAAATATGATTTAGGTCAGATTAAATATGATTAAATCCAATATAAATATGACTCAATCCAACCAAAAAATGATTCATAAATTGCAAAAAATTATTAACACCCGATTTCAAATTATTGACACCTCCACAAAAATTATTGACTACCCTGCAAATATATTTAATTTTTTTTAAAAAAATATCGACACCTATGCCAAAAATATTGACACCTCAGCAAAAAATATCGACACCTCAACAGAAATTATTGACACCTCACATAAAAATATTGATCCCCCCACAAAAAATATTGACACCTTGAGCTAGGATATTGACCACTTTTTCATAAAAATGAGCATTAACAGTGGTTTTGAAAATCGTAGTGATATTTATACGCTAAATTTACTAAAAAGAATTCAACCAAAAAACAATGATATTAATTACTTCTTCCTAATAACCTAAAAGCCTAAAGAGCTAAAAAGTCCTTCTGTAAAGAACAAAGCTACTCCAATAATACTAACCACTGCACCGATAATTTCGCGCAAAGTAACTTTTTCTTTCTTAAATAAAATAGCAGGAGGAATAATCAAAACAGGAGTTATAGCCATTATAGTAGACGCAATTCCCGCATTCGTATGCTGCACAGCGTATAAAGAAAAGGAAACACCCAGAAATGGACCAAACACAGAGCCGATAGTAATACGTTTTATTGCTTTAGTATTCTTAAAAGCAGCACTAATATTTCCCCATTTCTTCCAAAGAGTAATTACAATTGCAAAACCGATAATGCCAGTAATAATTCTAATCTGAGTAGCAGCAAAAGCATTGTATTCACCCATCCCAACCTTACTAAAGACAAGTCCAACGGCTTGCCCAACGGCCCCTAAAAAGGCAAAGAAGATCCCTTTAACAGGATGATTAAACGATAAGTTTTTTTCGCCAGTCCTCTTTGTTAAAACTACAAGCGCGATACCACTTAAGGTTAATGTCATCCCTAGTATACTTGCTGAGCTTAGCGTTTCACCAAGCATAATCCAGCTTATTAAAGCAGTCATAGGAGGCACTAAAGTCATCATTAGCATCGATATTCTTGAACCAACTATAATAAATGATTCGAATAAGAATAAATCGCCCAATACAAAACCTATAAACCCTGAAATAGAAAGCCATAACCATGCATGAGGTGAGGCATCTGTAGGTAAAAGATGTCCTCGGGTAATTAAAGTGAAAGTACTTAAGAAAACCAAGGCAAAGCAGAGACGGATAATGTTTACAGCAATAGAACCCACTTTATTACTTGCCGATTCGAAGGCCAGAGCAGTAGCAGTCCAGCAGAATGCAGTAAAAAGGGCTGCAAATTCCCCAATATGGTTTGTAAACATCAATTATTTTGTTAATTCTTTATGACGGTAACAGCTAATAAGATGATCGTTAACCATACCGGCTGCCTGCATAAAAGCATAACAGATGGTAGAACCAACAAACTTAAAGCCTCTTTTCATTAGATCTTTGCTCATTGCATCCGATTCAGGAGATTTGGCAGGCAGTTCTTTTAAATCAGCCCAATGATTCACGATAGTTTTATTATTTACAAACTGCCAAATGTATGTATCAAAACTTCCAAACTCCTCCTGAACACTTATAAAAGCCTTTGCATTAATAACAGTAGCATTCACTTTAAGTCTATTCCTGATAATTCCGGCATCCAGCATCAAACTATCAAGTTTAGAACTATCATAAGTTGCAATCTTCTTATAATCGAAATTATCTAAAGCTTTGCGGAAGTTTTCTCTCTTATTTAAGATCGTATTCCAGCTTAATCCCGCCTGAAATGCATCCAATATTAAATATTCAAACAACTTATCATCATTATGCAATGGAACACCCCATTCCTCATCATGATAAGCATTCATAAGCACATTATCTTTAGTCCAGCCGCAACGTGTTTTCACTTTTATGTAGATTTAATTTAGAATTTTTATAAAAGGCTTTTCCCACACATACGGGAAAAGCCTTATTTTAATTTGTATTTCTTAATTCGTAATTATTTTTTCTTCTGCCTTCCTAAAAGTCTAGCAGCCTAAACAGCTAAAAGCCTTTAAAAATTATTTCTTAATAGCCTTTAAAGCTTCCGTAGTTGCTTCAAGCATTGGATCTATTGAAACATCTTTCTTAACAGCATTGTTCATCCAAACCATAGGAATTATTTTACCATAAGAATAAATCCTTTGTATTTCTGTTGCAAAGTTCTTTCCAGCAATTTGTTTCTCAATCTGGAAATCAATTAAATGTCCAACAGGATAAGCTGACAAATACAAAGGAGAATCTATCATGTGAGAATAAATCGCAAGAATAGGTTCGTCTTTACTACCAAAAACCGGAGCATAATATTTATTCCAAACTTCTTTTGCAATAACAATTACTTGTTCTTTAAGCTGAGCAGGAGTAGCATCGGGATGTTGATACATCCATTTCCAAACGCCCATATCTACTAAAGATACGCCCATAATTTCATAGCAAGCCCAGAAGTTATCCAAAGCTAAATAATGATCTTTATTTGCGTCAGCATTTTTAATTCCTAAAAGTTCTAAATCTCTTTTCTGGAAAATGAATGCAAGTGCTTCTGTAAACGCAGTATTTGGAACGCCATTCAACACATAATAATCAACATCATTCAAAGAGATGGTCTGCTCCACATTATGACCAAACTCATGCACTGCAATATTATAACCTTTGTAATTCATGCCGTCAGCTGGAATACGAGTACGCAAACGAGCTTTATCCGTTTTCATCTGAGCACCCCAAGCATGACCCGAACCTCTGGCTGCATCAACAGTAATTTTAGCAGTAATTGCAGCTGCCTTTTCAGGAGTAAACCCAAGTTTGATTAAAATGTTTGGAAGTTCTTTTTCAAAGGCATCTTTATTAGGATATTTAACTCTTAACTGAGCATCCAAATCACTTTCCGACATAGTGCTGCGTGGTTTAAAACCATCATACCATATATCAAAAGGTTCAAGTTTCCTATCTAACCTTTTACTTATGAGTTTCGCAACTTCTTTAACCTGTGGAGATGTAATGAATTTAATAAATAGATTTTCCAATTCTTCCTGTGGCATTTCCATTCCTTGTTCAAAGCTACGACTGATAAAAGTAGGATATTGTGGATTGTATGGGTCTAATAGCTTTTGTGCTTTAAAGTTATTAAGCAGCATTAAATACCTTGTATCTGGTTCCGGTTTAGCATTTACTTCTTTAGTCTCAACAAATACTTTGTTTGTAAATGGATTCCAGGTCTGTTTATCACTATTAATAACCTGTTGTGGAATGTCTTGCTTAATGATATGTTTCATCACTTCATATATCATCTTTTGTTTTTCTAAACCTGTCTTGTTATAATTAGATTTCAACTCATCGCGTAAACCCCAATGTGTTATAAGCTTTAAATCTTTAGGGAATAAAGTTTTTCCCTTAGTATCTACCAAACTTCCCATACATATATTATAGTCTGATATATATGTTTCAGAATTTGTTGTTGCTTCAGATACTTTTAACAATAAATCAGAAGGAACTCTTGATGTAAATAGGTCACCTACTCTTGCATAGGCCCATTGTTGACGGTTCCAGCTCTTGCCTTGTTCTATTTTTTCTTTTAATGAATAGAAAGGGAAGTTCAATAAGGTGATGAATGCAACTTTATTGTTAAACATATCATCATTAAAGTGAGCAGAAGGATCATAACCACCAAATATTTCATCAACCGGCAACAGTTCACCCATATTTAAATGAAGTGGAAGCTTAAGGTCAACACTTATTTTATTATAATTCCCAAATAATACTTCCAAATTTGTAGATATCTTTTGGAAAACTAACTCTAATTTTATTGGATCATTAATAAAGTTCTCTGTACAAAATGTCTCGAAGTCCTTTACCGAACCATCTTTAGCAGTCCAGAACGATGCAGTTTGCAACACTCCTTTATTAATTCTAAATCTGTTTTTCTCACCATATTTTGTTATCAATCCTGATATGGTTTTCTGAATTGTGTTTTGATCAATTGCACTCATTTTTTGAGCTTTTGTTGTTAATACACTTCCTAAGAATGCTAATGTTAAGAAGATTACCGATATTCTTTTCATGTTTGTTATTGTGTTTAATTTCTGAGCAAAGGTAAGAAGGTTTTTGATATAACAGCACATTGTTTATTAATTTTAACATTGATTTAAGTACTATTATTCAAAATGAAGCACGATAGCAATACTATCTACTTATAAATTTTATTCAAATCTTCATATATATTTAACCTTTAACACGAATATTTATAGTACTTTTGCAGAAAATTGAATCTACTACAAAATGAAAGTACATTATATTGACAACAATGTCTTAAGCTTCGAAACTATTGATGAAATTATCAATAATCATTATACTATTAAGCTATCTGATGAAGCTAAAAATCGAATTATAAAGTGCCGTGCCTATCTTGATAATAAGATGAAGTCGCAAACAGAACCTATTTATGGCATCAATACAGGCTTTGGTTCTCTTTGCAATCATGTAATTTCCAATGAAGACCTCAGTGCTCTTCAAAAGAATCTGGTTATGTCTCATGCTTGTGGAACCGGCGAAGAAGTTCCTCAGGAAATCGTTAAGTTGATGCTTTTATTGAAGGCTCAATCGCTTTCTTACGGACATTCGGGGGTGCAATTGATAACTGTAGAGCGTTTGTTGGATTTCTATAATAATGATATCATACCTGTTGTTTATCAGCAGGGTTCCTTAGGTGCTTCCGGCGATCTTTCGCCGCTTGCCCATATGTCTTTGCCTCTTCTTGGCTTAGGCGAAGTTTATTATAAGGATAGAAAGATGAATGCCGATGCTATCTTGAATAAGTTTAAATGGAAATCTGTCGAATTGCAATCAAAAGAGGGGCTTGCTTTATTAAACGGAACTCAGTTTATGAGTGCTTATGGCGTATATTCCTGTCTAAGGGTCTTTAAATTGTCACGTTTGGCCGATGTTATCGGAGCTCTTTCTTTGGATGCCTTTGATGGACGTATCGAACCTTTCCACGAACTCATTCAATTGGTTCGTCCGCATAAAGGTCAGATAAAAACAGCTCGTCGTATTAACAATTTACTCGAAGGTAGCGAGCTTATTCATCGTGCTAAGGAGCATGTGCAGGATCCTTATTCTTTCCGTTGTATCCCTCAGGTTCACGGGGCTTCCAAAGATTCCATCAATTATGTTTCCTATGTTTTCAAGAACGAAATTAACTCAGTTACTGACAATCCTACTATCTTTCCTGATCAGGATTTGATAATCTCAGCAGGCAATTTCCATGGTCAGCCTTTAGCTTTGGCTCTCGATAACCTTGCTATCGCACTTGCAGAGCTTGGAAATATCTCCGAACGTCGTACTTATCAACTTATTTCGGGCAAGCGCAACCTTCCGCATTTCTTGGTTTCGCATCCCGGTTTGAATAGTGGTTTTATGATTCCTCAATATACATCTGCTTCTATCGTTAGCCAGAACAAGCAGCTATGTACTCCTTCTTCAGTTGATTCTATTGAGTCTTCACAAGGGCAGGAGGACCATGTAAGTATGGGAGCCAATGCTGCTACCAAATGTTTTAAAGTAATGGAAAACTTAGAGAAGATTATTGCTATCGAATTGTTCAATGCAGCACAGGCCATGGAGTTCCGTCGTCCAGCTAAGACTTCCCCATATCTCGAAAACTTTGTTGCAGCTTACCGCAAATACGTTAAATTCATCGAAGACGACGAAATTATGTACACCAACATAGCTAAGTCTATCAATTTCTTAAGAGATTACAAATTGGAGTTACCTGGAGAGGATGTAACCAAGTATCAGCTTTAGTTTAGGAATAATGTTATTAATGTTTTTAATGTTTATGGTAGCTTTTAAAGGCTTTCCATAATCATTAATAAGAAAAGGAAACTTAAAAAAAGGTTTCCTTTTTTTATTTTTATAAATGGATTTGATAAAAATATACTTCGGATAGCTAAAAATAACTTTCGGCATCCAAAAAACAACTTTCGGCATCCGATAAATTATCTTCAGTATCCAAAAAAATACTTTCCGTCTTCAAAAAACAACTTTCGATGAGCTAAAAATAACTTTCAGTTTGCTAAAAATAACATTCGGCATCCGAAAAAATACTTTCCGTCTGCCAAAATTAACTATACATATGGGGGAATCATCTATACATTTAGGTAAAACAGAAATACAATCTAATAAACTGACTTTACCTTAGTTGTAAACAACTATTCATTCGTATAAAAAACTTATAGTCTTTATAATTCAAATATTATTGCTTGATATTTTAAAGATATACTAACTTTTATTCACCATCATCATCTTCCTCTTCACCTTCATCCCAAACAAATGTTTTATCAAATACAATTTCCAATCTTGGCATTGTAAATCCCCCTGCTTCAATAGTTTTAACAAATGCTGCGATTCTAATATCCTTTCCTTCTATTGCGCTTACATCATCCAAAAAGGTAGTATCAGCCATTTCATACCTTTCAAAATCATGTATCACAGTGTGCAAATCATTTGCCGAACAAGAATACATACATTTCTTATCCTCAGTTAAACGTATGCAATTAAACATACACTCCTGATTAAAGGTTCTGGGAGGTGTTATTATCGGTTTCCCAATATATTTAGCTACCTTCTTTACAGCTTCATCTTTATCATAAACTTTATTGCCTAATTTAGCAGCTACACATCTTATATACATATATCTCACTATCGCCGGATCAGCTAAACTATCATCTTTATCATTAAATTTATTCAAATATTTAAGACTAAGTTTTTCGGCATCATTCCATTTCTCAGTACTCAAAAGTTGAATTAACTTATCCCATTCTTCGCCGGTAATTTCTTTCTTGTTCTCCTGACTGTAAATGCTTAAACTGATTAGGCATAACAATGCAATTGCAAATAATTTAAATCTTTTCATTACTATAATCTTTTAGTTTAATACAATATGTTTTCTCTGTTTTTATTTAATGATAAATTTACTTTCTTTTTGCTATAAATTTATAAGTCTTTGTTTTGTCTTTATTTGTCCAGCTTCCTGCCATCTTCTTTCCATCAAATATAGCGTTAAAAGTCCCGGTATTATCTATCTCATCATCATTTTCTTTCATTTCTAAGATACTTCCATTCAGTTTACCTGAAATATTAATACTTTTTCTGTATTTTAAATAAGCATAATTTCCATAAATACCATCATCAAAGCTATTTTCAATAATCATAACAATCTTGTTTTTACCAATAATCCCTTCAAAAAGCTGTGGTAAATCATTTGAACGAAACTTTGAAATATTATCTTTAGATAAACCGAATACAGCTCTTCCATAAGCATTTAAATATGCTTTAAATTCCGATAAATTAAAGCTGACTATCATATCTAAATCATCAAACTTCTGCCCTTTGTTCAAACAATTATCTCCATCAATACAAATACATGTATCTTTAATGTAAAAATTATCAAGTTTGTCGGTTTTTAAGCAATCAATATTAGTACTTAATTCTTCTTCATCAGTTGAATTAAGTTTTTTCCACTCTTCATTAAATTTATTAACTCTTACATTTACAATTGTTTTATTATAAATCTTAAATCCTTCTTCGGTAAACAAATCTTTAAGCTTTACTAAGTCTCCATTTCCCGAATTAAACACATAATATCCCGTCCAATATGTACATGTGGCTCCACAATACGATTCCGAAAAGTTTAAACATAATAATTTAGAGTTGTTCATATTTATTTCATAACTAATGTCATATTTACTTCCTCCATAAATATCATTATCATCTTTGGCTACTACATTAAATATGTTTTCCAATTTAGAATCACACAATTGTTCCAGTTCTTTAAGTTGTAAAAACTGATTAATTTTTCTAGAAGTTATGCTATCTTTAGAATTGTTAAAGATAGGAAAATGAAAACTTTCTCCATTCATAACATCTTTTACATCAAAATAATTTGATTGTGCTTTCGCAGAAATAAAAATAAATATAATGAATATAGCTACGACAATATTTTTCATTTATCTTTTGTAATGAAGTTGAATTAAACCGGTTTTATATTGTTTAGAACGTATTAATTCAAGATTTTGTTCCATAATACTGCCTTTAAAAAGCCTTAACCCATCACCAAGCAATATCGGAATTATCGAAATAATATATTCATCAATTAAATTGTCTTGCATAAGCAGATTTACAATCTCTGCACCACCATCAATAAAAATATTTTTACCTTCATTTTGTTTTAATTCTAAAATAAGTTCTTTAAGATTACCTGTATAAAAACTTATTTTACCTTTTGAAGGAGCTGGAGTTCTTGTAAATATATATGAATCTATGTCAACATGAGGAAATTCTTTAACTTGAGTCATTACCCAATCATAAGTTTTCCTTCCCATAATTACGGTGTCAATTTCTTTAATAAAATCATTATAACCATAATCTTCACCATCTTTCTGAACGATTGATAAAAAGGACATATCGTTATTATTTTTAGCAATATACCCATCCAAACTCATTGCAATATATAGGATTACTTTTCTCATCTTAATTAAATAAAATATAAATCTATTATCTATTCTAAAACCAATAAATATTATTAAGTCAATATAATATTAATAGATTAATTTCCTTTCCTTTGGTGTTGTATTCAGCTTTTTTACTTTTCCATTCTCATACACGCCTTCAATAGTAGTGTTATCAGGAGTCCTAACTTTAAAATGCACATCCCATTCTTTAGGCCAGGCCTTAAACATATATGTTTTATCATCCTCATATTGAACAAGCATCCTTTGAAGTGCTATCATTGCAACATTTCCATGATCTTGGTCAGGTGTCCAGTCATAATTTGGACCCCAAAAGGCAGGAAATCTAAAGTTTTTATCCCAATTGTTAAAACTTTGTACAACCATACGTTTTGCTTCAGCAGTTAATCCAAGATAAGCCGCTTGTATTGAGTTCTGTTGCCAGCCTCCATTCTCCTTATGATTTCTTACAGCAAAAGTTCTTTTAGCTAATTCAATATTAGGTTTGCCAATACCATAAGTTCTATAAGGAAATACAGCATAAAGCTCAGGGTTTTCTGAATTAGCTTTATTACTATATTCCATTGCAGGCGCAATTAAAGTATCATTATTAACAACTCTTAATGGTATTGATGGCAAATCATTTATTAACTTTCTCCATTGCTGCCGTTGAGTTTCTGAAGTAAATGATTGTGGCAAAGCTAACATCTTTTCGGCAACTTTTTTAATACCTACTATCTCAGGCAATGGATTAATAGCTGTATGAAATGTTTCGAGTGACATTGCAGGAGTAAAAAGAATCTTGCCGTTATTACCACGTTTCCAATGTTGATCATAGAAAGTAAGTATCTCAGAAGCAAAAGGCATAAGTGTGTCACTTGCAAAACTATTACTGTTAGTAAACGAATAATAATCAAGCATCATCAAAGATAATTCCAATCCTCCCGACCAATAATATCTTATATATGGGTTTGTTACAAAACCATCGGCATGGTCCTTTCTATTACAACCATAATCGCCATTAGCATAAGTCCCCCAGAAGTTCATTGTCTCGGGAAAATAAGCACCATCATGATTAAAATATTTTCTGGTAGCATATTTACGTTGCGGAAGATCAGTTAGAAACATTCCAAACAAAGGTTTCATCATGTCAAGATCACCCGATACAAGCATAGACCAATAAGGCAAACGTGTATTCTGAAACCAGTAACACCCACCCCAGGCTCTAAAATCTGCATCAATACCTTTGTAATCATCAGTCCTATTATAAGTATCTACAGTAAAGATAGTGCCATTGAATTTAATAGGAGAGTTGCCTCTTCCTCCACATGCATTAATAAAACGCTGCAATATATATCCTCGTGTTACTGCTTCGGCTTGTAAGCTATTAGCTGAATCTTTAGCAGTTATAAATAGGTAGTTTCTGTCCCAGAATTGTTTCCACCAATTAGTATGTGCACTTTTACGTGCTTTTGTTGAGATACTTTTAATGTCTGTTTCTTTATTTAATAAAGCATTTTTCCAGCTATCAATACTCCCCATTTTAGTGAGTGGATATATGTTTATCTGAAAATGATTTGAAGTGTTTTTGCTAATCAAAAGAGTATCTGATTTACTCACTAAACCTTTACCTTCTATCATTATTCCATAAGTTAGGTTAAGCAGTGGGTCTATATTGCTTTTAGCAAATTCACCAAGAGCTTCCAGTTCAAGATTATCTTTCCAGATTGAATACTTATTATGATGGCAACTGATAATTTGATTATTATTAATAAGAATAGTATCCGGTTCCTGAAAAATATCTCCTGTACAATCTTTCGCAAACTGCGTTTCTCCAAGTCCCCAAACAGAAAAACCTTCTTTACCTTTTATCTGATGTCTTGTTTTTCTCCATGATTCATATGAAACCTGAACATTTACAGGAGTCTTACTGTCAATATCTACTTGTATTGTTGGATGATTAGCATCTATCCAAAACTTTATCTTTGTTGTACCATAATTAATTAAGATTTCACCTTCTTCTAAATTCAATACTTGTGCAAAAGTTTCTTTCTTAAAGGGATTAGGACTAATTGTAACTCTTACTTTTCCAAGCTTAAGCAGTCGTCCTATTTCGCTCCATGCATCTGTTTTAGATACATAAAACACAAGGTCTCCATTTTCCTCAACCCATACATTCGCACCAATATCTCCATTGCCTATAGGCATTGATCCCTGTGAGTTTATGCCTGGAGTTGTCCATTTAATAGTATAATCATTTAAAGTTGTCTTCTGAGCATTAACTCCACATACTAAGATTATATTGAATATAATAATGAAAAGTAACTTATAGAATGTTTTCATAAGTTTAGTTTTTGTTTTAATATTTAGAATTCAATATTATTATTTGATAATAGCCTTTTCAATTACTTTAATAATATTATCTGAAACTGCTTTAGCTTCTTCTTCAACACCTGTTTTATTAAGATGTATTCCATCATTCTCGTAATATTCAGGATGAGTATTTGATAAAGTAAATAAATCAACTACAGGAATGTTTTTAGTTTTAGTGAATGTATCAACAGCTTTATTTCTATTGATAACACTCGGATTGTACTGGTCATATTCATTTAAACTGCCTTTTACCCTTCTTGCAGTAGTATTTACCCAAATAACTTTTAAATCAGGATTGCTCTTTTTAAAGATTTTATAAACCTTAGAGATATAACTGCTAAATTCTTTATCAGAATAATTAACTCCGTGTAATCCATTATTAAAACTTATGATATCAATCTTATTATTATATAAAACAGTTTTCAATTGAATCAAAATAGCCGGATCTCCAAGACTTTTTGAGGTAGTAAACTTGCTACAATAAGCTTTCCCTTTTAGTTTATCACTAACTAAAGGGTAATAACGCTCTACATGCGAATCGCCGATGATTAATACTCTTGGCAAATCACTCTTGTCGGTGTTTACTAGCCATGTATTACTCCATTCAATAAATTCATTCTTAGAAGTGTTTTTAACTTTGGTAAGATGATTGCTTCCACAAGCAAAGGCTATAAAAGCAAGCAATAAAATAGAAGTCTTTTTCATAATAAATAGATTAATGTTTATTAAAATATAATTGCAAAGATAATAATTAATTCATACCAAAATATTATTATGAGTTAATGTCTAAAATCCACACTTAAGCACATAAAAAAAGGCTTTCTCACGAAAGCCTTCTTAAATTAAATAGATATATTATGATAGTTTACTGAACAATTAACTTTTCAGTAGTTTTTAATCCTGTTTTAAGATCTCTTATCTGAATCATATACATACCTTTTCCATAAGATGAGATGTCGAGATTAGTATATGTTGTATTGATAACCTTTTCGGTAATCAAGTTGCCTATCATCGAGAATACCCTTACTTCAGCATCCATATTTTTACTTAATACAACTGTAAAGTTACCGTTGCCGGGATTAGGATATACGCTGAACGATGGCTTAGATTTGTTTTCGTTTATACCTAAAGTACCGGTGATTATAATGTCATTTGTGTCTCTTGGAAAAATGTTATATCCTGTAGTGTAAGGCACGGTTGCATCTATTTGACTTTCGATACCTATTACTGAGAAAGTATCGATTGGAGCTGCTGTTCCTTTTATATTACTAAATCTTGTAATCATAAGTGTAATAGTGTCTGTACCGTTGTATGTTTTAACGGTAGATGTTGTGTTACCGGCTGTTGTAGGCCATCCACTAATGTAAGTAAGATTGTTCATTCTAACTAATCTTGATTCATAAGGTTCACTTAATGTTGATAAAACGATAGGGTTGTTCAAAGTGTTACCTGATGATATTAAAACAATTGAATCAGGTGCTAGTTCTATTAAGCCTCCAACTTGTTGTATTCTTCCTATAACTCTTACCATATCACCTCTGTTAACTGTATATCCTAAGTTTGATGTTCTGGTAACATTAATACCTGAAGCAGTATCACAAATATAGAAGTTTATTCCTGCAGTTGTTGCAGAATGGTTAATACTATGTACAATACCTACTAGTCTACAGCTTACAGTTAATGAATCAGCTACGCCACTTGCATTTACTGACTTCATAGGTAGTATTGGGTATAGTGGAGGTAGCTTAGCAGTTGTAAATGATATAATGTTACCGTAGCCTGTTCCTATGTTGCTTATTGCGAATGCTCTTGCGTAGTAAGTTGTAGCTTGAAGTTGATTGTGTATTGTATCTGAAAATGGAGTTGTAATTCCTGCAAAATAGAACACAGAATCAGTAATTGTAGGTAGATTAGATGTACTCCAGCAAATACCTTCGCTTATAATAGTATCACCACCATTATTAATTACATTGCCAACAACTACTGCACCTTCAATAGTAATATTTGTTGCAGTGTTTGTAGAAACTATTGGTATTACAGGAATAGGTGAAGTTGTAAATACNGAATCAGCACCATAAAAAAGGCCTAAAGCATTAATAGCATAAGCTCTGTAATGATAGGTTGTGTTAGCCATCAAGCCACTTAAGTTAGCTGTATAGGTGCCGGTACTACCTGCAACAGTAACATGATAAGTAGTATCAGGGTTGGCAATAGTGTCATAACAAATACCTCTTGTTGTAATTGCATGTCCTCCATCAGAAGATATATACCCTTTGCACATTGCAAAAGTCTGAGTAATACCTGATACACTTTCTGTGTAAACTGAAGGGTTAACATAATGTACAACATAGTCATTTGAATCTCTTGGATACAGTCTATAACCACCTATATAAGGAGGAGTTGTAGTAGTAGATACTTGATAAACAAAGCCTGTTATTGAAAACAAAACAGTGCCGGTAGGAGCAGCTACATTGTGTAGATTGCAGGTTGTAGGTATTCTGATCGTAATAGTGTCTGTACCATGCAATGTCAATACTGTTCTGGTATTATTACCTGTCCAACCACTAAGATATTTTAAACTATCAATCATAACCAATCTTGATTCCAAACTGTCGTTCTTAAGTTGTGTAATAACTATAGGCGCTTGTAAAGCATTGTCTTGAGTTAATAAAACAATTGAGTCGGGAGACATAGCAATCATACCATAACTTAAATTAAAACCGGTGCCAACGTTTTGAATAATCTTTCCGATGACTGCTATTGAATCACCTTCGGTGAAAGTATATCCGGTAACTGCTGTGGTTTTGTACACATATATCCCGTTGTTCTGGTCTAATATATAAAACTGTAGACCGTTTGTTGTGTAATTAATACTGTTTATAGTGCCAAAGAGTTTGCAATAAACATTTAAGGAGTCGGCTACTCCAAGGCTATCAACATGCTTCACCTGACTTATGGTATAAGTAGGTATTGATGTTTGGCTGTAGGATGTATTGCTTTTTAACAAAAACAAAGCAGCCAAAAGAACAAATAAAGTAATTTTTTTCATAGAGAACTATTAATTTAATATTGATTTATAAATAATCTACAAAGATGAGGATAATATCAATACCAAGATGATTTTGCTCAAGTTATTTTGTTAAATATTATTTAATTTAAACTTTATTAACAAGTAAGGTTAAGGAATAAAAAAAGCCCACTGAATACAGTGAGCTTTCTTAATATTGTTATTTAGTTGCTTACTGAACTATTATCTTATCAGTAGTAATAGTCCCTGTTTTATTATCTATAATCTGAATCATATATAAACCTTTTCCATAGTTAGCAATATCAAAATCAGCAGCTGAAGAATTAACTTTTCGTTGATTAACTAAAGTTCCAATCATAGAATAGATCTTTACATCAGCATCAATATTCTTATTAAAAACAACTCTAAAGTTTCCATTATTAGGATTAGGATATACACTGAATGAAGGTATTGAAGCAGTGTTATTATTAATACCTACAGTTGAATTATGAACTATGATTATATCGTTTGTATCTCTAGGATAAATAAAATATCCTGAAGTATAAGGTGATGAATTATCACTTTGACTTTCCAAACCTACAACAGTAAAGGTATCAGTAGGAGCAGGAGTTCCTTGAATGTTGCAATATCTTGCAATTACTAAAGAAATAGTATCAGTACCATTAAATGTTTTAACAGTTGTTGCAAAAACACTTGCAGTTGTAGGCCATCCACTTACATAAGTTAAGTTGTACATCTTTATAAGTCTTGATTCATAAGTATCACTTAAAGGATTAACTACTATAGGAGTATTTAAGTTGTTGGCTGATGAGATAAGAACTAATGAATCAGGGATCATTTCGATAAGACCATTAACTTGAGTTATCTTACCAATAACTCTTATTAAATCACCTTGAGTAACAGTGTAATTTAAAGTGTTAGGAGCTTTAGTAACATTAATACCTGAAACAGCATCACATATAAAGAAGGTTATACCTTGATTATTGCCGTTTGAAAAGTTAATACCATGAACAGTACCCACTAATCTACAGCTAACATTTAATGAATCAGCAACGCCATTAGCATTTACAGTGCGTACATCAGCTATCTGATATAGTGGAGGTAACTTAGGGATGGTAAATGAAACGATATTGCCATAACCAACTCCAATATCACTGATTGCAAATGCACAAGCATAATATGTTGTTTGTTGATTCAAGTTCTTAATTGTATCATTGTAAGTAGTAGCTGTACCTGTGATGTATGCTACTGAATCATTGATAGTAGGAATAGGGGAGGTGCTCCAACAAATGCCATGAGAGATAAGAGTATCACCACCATTATTAATAATATTTCCTGTAACAACAGCACTACCAATAGTTATGTTAGTTGCTGCATTAGTTGTTACTACAGGAAGCACTGCCGTAGTAACAGTTGTAAAAACTGAATCAGCACCGTAGAAAAGCCCAAGTGAGTTAACTCCATAAGCTCTGTAATGATAAGTAATACCGGTTGATAGGCCTGTAAGACTAGCATTAAAACCTCCAGTTGTACCGGCAACAGTTACATGATTGATTAAGGTGTCAGGATCTGCAATTGTATCCCAGCAGATGCCTCTGGTTGTCATTAAATGTCCGCCATCAGATGTGATAGCACCTGCGCAAATAGCTGAGGTTTGAGTAATTGAAGAAGCTGCCCCAGTGTAAACAATAGGGTTGGTGTAGCTAACTACGTAGTCATTTGAATCTCTTGGATAAAGTCTGTAACCACCTATGAAAGGAGGAGTTGCTGCTGCATTCTGGTTAACAAAACCTGTTATTGAAAAGAAAACTGTGTGGGTTGGTGCAGCTACAACACGCAGATTGCAGGTTGTAGTTACTCTTATTATAACTGTATCAGTGCCATGTAGGGTGTAAATAGTTCTAGTGCCTCCACCTGCACCAGTCCATCCGCTTATATATCGTAGATTATTCATTTTAACTAATCTAGATTCTAAACTATCATTGTTAAGTTTAATAACATTAATAGGTAATTGTAGTGTACCTGTTGTAGATAGTACAACAATTGAGTCGGGGGCAATGGCAATGGTTCCATAATTGGAGTTGGTGCCAGCACCAGGGCTCTGAATAATCTTGCCAATCACTGCAATAGAGTCTCCCTTGGCAAAAGTAAAACCTGTTAAAGCAGCTGCTTTATACACAAAGATGCCGTTGTTCTGATCTAAGATGCAAAATTGTAGACCTGTAGTAGTGTAATTGATGCTGTTGATAACGCCAAACAGCTTGCAATACACATTTAATGAATCGGCAACGCCGGTAGTATCCACCCCTTTTACCTGACTAATAGTGTAAACCGGTATAGTGGTTTGACTATAAGATGTACGACTGTTTATCATGAAGATAAATGCCATAAAAACGAATAAAGTAACTCTTTTCATCATGTTTTTATTAATTTAATTATGATTTATTAAATAATTTACAAAAGTGCTAATATTCTTGTTACTAAAAAAATCATTTGACCTTAATTTTGTTAAATAATCTTTAAATTTAGATAGTTTAACATTTGGAACTCTTTTTGTTTTAGTTCATAAATATTTTACATACCGATATTTTTAATCATACCAATACCACCTCTTTAACTTTTAATTGTAAATTAGTTATCAACAATAGTGAAAATAAGTCTTAATAAAATAGATTTATAACATATAAAGCTATACTTTTACAAACTTAATTAGTTGTGACAACTTATAATTGTTCTTTAGAGTACTTTAAATTAATATCTAATGATAACATCACAGGAAACTGTAAGAAATATTCTGCAATTGAGCATAGAAACAGTATTCTGTGGTGCGTTAGCTAAGTGCCAAAGCAATTTAAATCTTTTCAATATAATATCTACAATCTGCTTCTCAAATTTAAGTTTATTTTTATTAACAATAAGAATGAAGTTTATTATTGTATTTATGATATTAATGATAGTATGCGAATTGTGGTGGATTTCTTCTGAATTATTACTAATAATACGCAAGAAGTTGACGATTCCCACTGAATTATTATCAAAAATACACAAGAAGTTGACAATATCCTTTGAATTATTATCAATAATTCGAAAGATATCGATGATATTCTCTGAATTATTAACAAAGATTGGCAATAAAATGTCTATTTCCTCCGAATTATTACTAATAATTGGCTTGAGTTTGCCTAGAATTCGGATGTATTTACTTAATAGAGGATAAATTATTGTTAAATTAAGTTTAGATAATTAAAAACAGTTAGTTGTATAAATAAAACATCAATTTAGTAGAATTAATTAATCATTAAATAAAATAAAAAGATATGAATACTTCAGTAGTAAAGTTGAATTTTATGAAATTCAAGTGGTCAGAATTGGTACATTTTGCAATGTATATTTCATATATGTTGTTTAATTGCCCTTTATTCGGAAACCCTCCGATAACTAAAGCAGATTTTGATGCAGCTATCCTTGATCTTCAATCAAAAGGAGTGTTAGCTTATGATCCTAAAAGTAATTTTATACATGATAGAGATGAAGCTATATTAGTTTTACTTGAAATGATGCGTCAGTTGGCTAACTATATTAAAATGGTTAGCCTTGGTAATGCTTTTATTATTAGGCTGTCAGGTTTTAAAGCAAATGTTTTTAAAAATCATCATACAAAATCTAAATTCACGGTAAAACATGGTGAGATTTCTGGTTCTGTTATTGCAAAATGGGGTAGAGATGTACAAGCATTTAGCTATGTTGTAAGATATTCTATTAACGAAGAGGGTTTAAAAGATATCTTTAAAGAAGTTAATGCAGGTAAAACAAAAGTAACAATTGAAAATCTACTTAAAGGAAAAGAATATCTATTTTCATTAGCCATAGTCGATGAAAATGGTAAAAGTGCCTTTGGAAATCCGGTTTACCTTATGGTTATTTAATCAATAAGTACTAAAAAGGCCTAACAGGTTTTCAAAACCTGTTAGGCCTAAATTATAATGTAGAGACGTTGCATGCAACGTCTCTACTATGTTTACCACTTCAGCATGATCTCATCGGTAAATAGCCATGATGGTTGCCCCGGATACTCATGCCATGCAGGTAATTTGCCTGTGGTCTTTGCCGTTAGCCGGAAGCTTGTGAATTTCTTCGCGTTCTTAAAAGGGATGGTATAAGTAAATACATCCTGAAACGTGTTTTTGTCAGTAAGCTGTGGCTTAATAGTTCCGGCAACTTCATAAGTAATATCATCAACCGAAGCTTCAACAATAATATCATCGGGAAGCATAATCCACGACGAAGGTTTAAATAGGAAACGCACACTTATTTCTTTAAGCTCCAATGGTTTCTTAAGATTACATTGAGCCACAAAATCCTTCTTCTCAATACCCGTCCACTTAACCATAAAGTTACCGGCTTCACCCATCTTCCCATCAAACAAAGAAGTGTCGCTACCGCCTGTATATTTATCACTTATAGGATTAACAAAGGTGCATTTCTTTACAGGATTGTAAGCAAAAGTAAGAGTAGAGATCAAACTGTTAATGCGCCCTTCTCTTGTAGCTATCGCACGGATATTGACAGGTGTAGATGCCTTTATCGAAGACTTGTAAACAGGAGATGTATTGTCAGGTTTCTTGCCATTCAAAGTATAATGAATTACATCATTACGATCGTTCTTTTTGATGGTAATAGTCACATTATGATCATCTTCTTTTGTAAAACTAAGTTCAGGTTGCTTAAGCATTTCATCAGTAAAACCGAGGTAACGAAACCAGTACATTAGCTTTTCATCAGTTATATTATCTATGTCCATTATCTCCGTAAGCATGTCATTCTTATTCTGTTCGTATTTATTAAGGATTTCAATTACCTTATCGGGATAATATGTGATGCTGGCAGCAAGCCCTGCGGCATATAAGAAAGCTTCCGGAGGGTTGGAACCGTTTAGATTACACACTTCTATCTTCATGTCTTCGGCAATCTTAGGTATGCGACTGAAAAGCTCCTTCTTCCCGTCAAGGATACCTTCTTTATTATTAAATAAAGGAGAAGGATATATCTTTACTTCCTGGCTTATACTCTTAGACCTTAGCGGGATGTTTATGATAAGAGTTAAAGTTTTGCCATCGTAGTTCCAGGTGTTATCACTGCCATCATAACTATATTTAAACTCTTCATTATTAACAACAACTTTCAGCGGAGGCATGCAATTAGGAAGCTGCAATTGATAAGCCTTCTTCGCAGACATGCCTTTGTAAGAGCCTTTTACTTCGCTTATATTTATAATAACCAAACTGTCGACTGAATTGCTTTTATTAATGCTGGTAGTGCAATATTCATTCTTTTGATAAGAAGAGGTAGTACCGTCATCCTCATAATAGTTAAGAGTAGTATTTCCCTTTCCGGGGATAAAAACAAGAAGCATCGTGTCGCAAATGTTAGCCAGATTCCTTAGGGGAGGATTCATCGGAATGATGCTTCCGGCCTTAGCATAAACAGGAACTTCGTTCATTGCAAAATCTCTTTTAATAACCTGATTGCCTTTCAACATCCTTCCTGAATGCATCTCGAACCATTCATCTTCGGGCAACCAAATCTCTTTAGTTGATAAACCTGTTAAAGCATCAGCTTTAGTAGCTATAGGTGCAACTATAAGGTCATTGCCAAAGAAATATTGATGCTTGAAGCTGTAAGCTCTCTCGTCTTCGGGATAGTCATAATACATAGGGCGACAGATGGAAATGCCATCGTCATAAGCCTTGCGGGCATTCTGGTAAATATATGGTTCCATCTGATAACGGGTATATATAGCGTCGCGCATCATCTCGAAGTGGTTAGGATACATCCACAAACGACGGTCAGTAGCGCCCACTTTCGTGCAATGTGTCCTCAAGATAGGACTGTAAGCACCAAACTGCAACCAACGCAGATACAACTCAGGATCTTTGTCTTGCCCCTGATGCCCGCCAATATCATGACTCCAGTAACCATAACAAACATTAGAAGCTGTATGTGTAAAATAGGTTTCATAATCAAGCGTCTCCCAGTTAGAAGCAGCATCACCTGAGAAGCCTATCTGATAACGATGGTTGCCCATGCCACCCCAACGATGAAAGAGGAAAGGACGCTTTTCGCCCCTTCTTTCCATGTCAGTAAAGAAAGTATAGTTGAGCCACCATGTATTGCTTAAACCCTTTACACCCTTGTTCTCTAGCCATTGTTGCCAGTCGAGCCACCAAAAGTCAATACCGGATTTTTCAAGTGGATGCAACACTTCGTTAAAGTAAGTTTTAGCCCACTTCTTCTCTTCTATTTTAAAAGGAATATATGGACGACCTGTTGTGTCGAAGTTATAAGCCTTTGCAAACCTGTTGTAACAATCCTCAAAAGGAGCTATGCCGGAAGCAGGGTGAAGATTTAAAGCCGTCTTAAGTTCCATCTTATCAGTCCAGTCTAAGAACTTATCAGGATTAGGAAATAGATTGCGGTTCCAGGAGTATCCTGTCCATCCAACCTCCTGATCAAAGATATCTCTCTTGCCATATTTAGTTCCGATACCCCAGGTGTTATGCCATTCCATGTCAATGATAAGCACATCTATAGGAATGTTGTTTCTTCTAAAATCTTTTATCAGTGTCCTGAACTCTTCATCGGAGTAATCCCAGTACCTCGACCACCAATAACCAAAGGCAAAGCGTGGAGGTATAGGTATTTTACCGGCCACTAAAGTGTAATCTGTTAAAGCCTTCTTGTAATCATGTCCATACCCAAAGAAATACAAGTCTTGTCTGTTAGCTTCAGTTCGGGGAAGTACCCAGTTCCAATCAGCAGAGCCATCAAATAAATGACGTTTACTATCGTCAATCACTGCCCAACCATTACGAGATATTAAGCCATCTTCAAGCTTTACATCAGCCTCATTAAACACGCCATCCAAAGTTCGGGTTGTCCCAAAAAGATTTTTATTATCCTTAGAGTCGGGAGTCCATAACTGTTCTTTATTGTTTAATTGAAAAGAAATAGAAAGGTTATCTTTAGTAAACTTACCGGTCTTCTTATACACTAGTTTCAACTGATCTGTTGTAATGATAAGCTCATCTTTCGTGTCCTTAGTTTTAAAATCCGGAACCTTAAGATTCCTGTTAATAAAGACCAATGAAGCCTTGTCTTCAAATATCCCTTTATCCGACCATTCCATCCTGATCAACTGAGATGTGAGAATAGTAAAACGAGCGTTACCCGAAATCACAACAGCTTTAGTGTCGGCCACCGGATTGTTGGTTTGAGACATGCTTGTCAGCGATATAAAGAGTATAAAGATGACTAAAAGGAATCTAAATCTTTTCATGTTTATTGTTATTTATGATTATGCAAAGTAACAATAATAAATTCATATAAGCAATATTAATTTGATTACTGCTTATTGGTTATCGATCTAAATAAAATAGCCTTTATCAAATTTATGATAAAGGCTATTTAAATTCATTGCATTAATAAGACCTTGCAAGCAAGGTCTCTACTTTTTCTTTAGATAAGAAAAAGGATTAATAATATTAGCTCCAATATTTGCATTGTTATAAGCCAATCCATAATCTTGAGAATCTAAATTCCCGTTTCCATCAATATCGCATATAACATAACCATTATTAACAGTTGGGTCATCTGAATTTGCTGCTACATAAATAATGGTAGCATCTTCGGATTCTAGATTGCCGTTTTGATTAACATCTCCACCCCAAATCCATGCATGCGTTCCATCTTGTAACATACCATTATCATAAGCAAATTGAGAAACATAATTATAGAAATCATATTTAACAGTATCAGAAGAAAAATTAACTGAATCACTCCAGGTTTCTATGCTATTTCTATGTTTAATCTCTATATAATGGTATCCTGTTATTCCTGCTGATAATGAAATTGTAATTAAACCATTATTATTTAGATTAACTCCATAAAAGACAGTATCAATAGGGAATGAAGAAACAACATCAGCATTAATATTCGTTTTTCTAATTAAAACCATAACAGTATCAACTGTAGTTCCCGAGAAATTTTTAAATAAGTCTCCTGTATCCCAATTTATACCTAGTGTTTGATTCATTAAACCAGTAGTAGTGTTAAAATATTCCTGAAGCATTGCTGTAACTAACAGTGTTTTTGTTTGAGGAAGCAATGTAGTTGTACTACCTGTAAGAGGAGCTGTTACTAAATAAACCGGACCATTGTTACAGTTATTATTATTAGCAGCAAAAATGTAATAATAATATTGTGTATTTGGTAAAAGACCGGCATCTGTAAACGATGTACCAGTCTGATATCCTACAGCAGTCATGCCCCCACCTACTAAATCTCCAGTATTATAAACTGTACCATTTATTGGAGAAGATGATAGAGTATTTAAAGTACTTCTTACTATTAAATAATGATCTGCGCTAGCTGAGGCAACAAAAGACCCACTTATAGAATTAATACCTGTTGCAAGTAATATATCTGTTGGTTGTGCAGTTGGATAAGCAAATACCAATGAGACATCAGATGAATTAGCTGATGGACATGCTCCATTAGTAACAACAGCTCTAAAATAAGCTGGTGCAGTTAGATTAGCTGTATTATAAGTAGCAGTAGTTTCTCCACTACCACCAGTTACATTAGCCCATCCTGAAGTACCATTAGCTGATTCTTGCCATTGAATACTTGTACCATTATAAGCAGTTAATGTTATAGTTTTATTACTATTATAACATATTGTTGAATTATCAACAGTAGCAACTCCTGCAGTTGTTAAGGAGTTTACATTAACTGAATCAATAGATGAAGTAGCAGATGAACAAGCTCCACTTGTAACTAAAGCTCTGTAATAAGTCTTAGTAGTTAGATTAGGTGTTGTGTAAGTAGCAGAAGTTGCTCCATTACCTCCAGTTACATTTACCCATCCTGTATTTCCATTAGCTGATTGTTCCCATTGAATACTACCGGTATTACCTGATAGTGTAACAGTAGTTCCTGAACCTGTACAAACATTTGCATTAGCAGCTATTGCAGTACCTCCTACTGAGAATGGATCAATATTTATAGTTTTACTTTGTGACTTAGAACAACCATTAATTGTTGCTGTAACTGTATAAGTAGTTTCAGTAGTTGGAGATACATTTAATGTTGCTGTTGTAGATACATCTGGCGACCATGACCAATTTGGATTAACAGGTGTATTATAACCTATAATCATATTTGGACGTGCATTTCCAGAACTTGTTGGGGTTGTAGCAGAAAGTATTGCTGCTGCAGTAGCACCATCAGCTCTGTACCAGTTTGTACTTACAAACCCCGGATCTGATTGAGTCATCTGGACTGCGGTTGCAGAAGTACCACCATTAACATTACTATAAGAAGTCTGTATAACAATATTATTTGTACCATCCCAAACAAAAGGAGTAGTGAAAGTATGTGTTAATGTTTTAGGCAGACCTGTAATAGGAACATTTAAAGTACCAGCTGGAATAACATTAGTTAAACCACTAATAAATGTAGTACCATTTAATGCAGTTACAGCAGTTGCTCCGATATCAACCTGGAAATTATTTAATGTGCCGTTGAAAGAAGCTCCTACAGCTGAAACATTAAATGAAACAGATGTTAAATAAGCCCCTGAAGGAATACCTAAAGCAGTAAGTTCACTTGCTTTAACAAGCATTTGATGTTTATTTCCACCATAAGCATTTGTGTAAGGAGCAGGGAAACTAGTAACACCATTAATTGTAGTACCAGTACCAATAATAGAACTATTAAGATTATCAATTGTTCCACCTGAAGCTGTTAACAATTCAGAAGATCCTGAACATATAGTAGGTAAAACAGGAGAGATAGTAATATTAGATGGTAAAGCTTTTATTGTAACATTAGATGTTGTGTTACTACATCCTGTAGTAGCATCAGTAAATGTAAAAGTAGAAGTTCCACCTGACACACCAGAAACAGAACCTGTATTTGTAACTGTTGCTACACTAGGCTTATTACTAACCCATGTACCGCCTGATACCGGAGATAATGTGGTTGTTGTTCCTTCGCATATAGGTGTAATACCGCTTATATTTACTGTTGGTAAAGCATCTACTATAACTGGCACTGCAGTTCTGGAAAGTGAAGTACAACCCATTATGTTATAAGAAATGATTACCTGACCATTACCAGTATTAGATGCGGCAGTATTAGTTTGGTTTGTTCCAATATTATAGGAACCTCCACCAGCACCACCGTATACATAACTTAAATCATTTCCTCCACCACCGCTATATCCACCACCATTTCCGGTATAAGTGTTACATGTGCTAGCATAATCAGCACACGAACCACCACCAAAACCACCTGATGCATATGTACTAATTCCATTGTTTACAGCAGCACCACCTTGACGGAATCCTGTACCACCTAAACCTGTAGTCGTATATAATAAGTCAGTTCCACCGGAAGTATAAAATCCGCCGCCACCACCACTACATGAATTAGCAATACCTCCGTTACCATTAGTACCGGCATAACCTACTGGACCTCCAGCATCACCGGAAGTTGTAATATTTGTGATAAGTCCTCCTTGTCCATCTGCAGAGGAAGCGCCACCACCACCACCAGCAACAATCATTGGTGTTGCAGTAGTATAACTTGACCCCAAGGCTACGAAAGTACCACCACCACCACCGGAGAAAGTTGAACCGGCTGCAGGTTGTTGACCTACTAGAATTGATAATACCTGTCCGGGTATTACAGCAAATGTTCCATTTACTACAGCTCCCAAACCAGGAGTATTTGTAGCTGAGGTTACATTTCCACCTTGTGCACCCTTAGCTGTTACATTAATAGAAGTAACATTAACAGGAACAGTCCAGTTAACAATAGTACCCGAGTAATCAAATGTTTGAGTGCCTGCTGAAGATGAATTAGCATCTGCATAATAGGTTGTAGTTGCTGTAGGAGTTACTTGTAAATTAATTCCACTTGCCTTAGACCCTAATAATGTTCCCCCTGTAGGAGCATCATACCAATTAATAGTATTATTTGTAGATATAGCAGTAAGATTAGTTGATCCTCCAATACAAACAGTAGAAGGAGTTGCAGTTGCTAAGGTTGGGGCATCCGTAGAATGAACAGTTACTGTTGTTGTTTGTTGGCATCCACTAGTGTCAGTATATGTAATTATACTTGTGCCACCTGTTAAGCCGGTAACCAAACCTGTATTGCTTATTGATGCAACTAATGGACTTGCAGATACCCATGGAGTGTTTGCATTAGCTACACCTGATCCTGTAAGTTGGGTTGTTGAGCCTTCACAAAATGCTAGTGTACCTGAAATAGTAGGTGTAATAACTGTTAAATTAACAGTTGCAATAGCACTACATCCATTATTTGCACCACCTGAATTATCATTTGCAGTTACTGTATACACAGTATTTGTTAATGGTGAAGCAGTTACAGAAGCACCATTAGTAGGTGTTGTTGTTGGTGTCCATGAATAAGTGTAGCCATCGTTACTACTACTTACTGATAAAGTTGAAGAACTTCCATGACAAATAGTAGCAGGAGTTGCAATTGGAGTTATTGC
>TBL_comb47_HYPODRAFT_10001908_pt1 | contig 26512 bp, 17 predicted proteins | sample TroBogypolimnion_40_FD_10682 | JGI IMG/M metagenome (IMG submission 10682)
TTTCATTTTGGCAGCTTCAAGCATTTTTTCATTTCCCGGAATTTTTCTTAATGCAGGAGTATCTGTTACACCTGCCATAATTGCGTTGCATGTAATTCTATGATGCCCCAGTTCGGAAGCGAGCTGACGTATGTGTGCTTCAAGTGCTGCCTTTGCACCCGAGACTGCGCCGTAATATGGAATTACAGTTGATGAACCTGCTGAAGTAAGGGCAAAAATTCTCCCGCCCTGTGCAAATAAATCTCTTTGTATTAATCCCTGTGTCCAGTAAACCAATGAATGCGCCATAACATCAAAAGTCATATTCATCTGTGAAGGGGTTATTGAATCTTCCGGTTTTTTTGCAATGAAGGCTTTCAAAGCTCCGAATGCCAGAGAGTGAACAAGCACATTTACATGCGGATGTTCTTTGGTTGCAAATTTTTCTTTTATTTCATCAAGTACATCGTCCCTTTTAATCGGGTCTGCCGCATTTATATTAAAGAAGGCTGCTTTCCTTCCGTATCTTTCAATTTTTTTGACCAAATTATGTACGAGAGGCATTGTAATCTGACGGTCAAGATGAACTCCGAAAATATTATAACCGGATTTAGCCAGTTCTAATGCAGTAGCACCGCCGAAGCCGCTTGAAGCGCCAAGTATTAAAGCCCATTTTTGTTCCATTAAATTTCCCTTTGATTGTTAATAAATGTTGTCAAACATAATAAATCCGAAGTTTAAATCAAACGATAAACTCCAAGTTTAAATTATCCGGCTCTTTAATTATTTTTTTAAAAAATCCAAATATTATTTTCTTACAATGCAATTAATTCATTAAATCAGATAGATATGTTTTATTCGTTTTTATTACCACTATAGAGAATATTTTAATTAACCTTACTTAACAATACATAATACACAAATTATAGTAATAACAAATATTATATTTGAATTTATTTCAATTGAATTTACATAATAAAGGAAATTAACCTGCAAAATATCTAATTGTATCATCTCCGAGCAGCTTGGTAATTTTTGCAACCAATTTGTCATTTAAGCTTACTTTTGATGAAAGATAGAAATCTCTTGTTCCTTTTTCGGAAACTACTCTTAACGATACCGGTACAGGCCCTTCGTTTTCTTCAAATATTTTTTTTATTTCAAGAATTGTATTCTCAGAATGAATTTTCCTGTCTACTATAACGCCAAGCCTTCTGGTTAATTTTGTTTTGGCATCGGCTAATGGAATTAGTTCTTCCACATTCAGCTTAACTGCATCACCGCTGCTTTCAAGCATGCCTCTAACAATTACAGTAGCTTCTTCTTCTATTATAGCTTCATATTCTTTATATGTTTTGGAGAATACAATACATTCGCATGATCCTGAAAAATCATCTAATTTAAAGAAAGCCATCTGCCTGCCCTGTTTATCCATTCTTGTTCTTACATCCGTAATAACACCGCATGCTCTTACAACTTCATTCAATTTAAATGTTTCAGGTTCTCCAAGATATACATTGGCAAATGAATAATACTCTGCTTCATATTTACGCAGCGGATGATCTGAAAGATAGAAACCAAGTACCTGCCTTTCTTTAGAAAGCCTTTCGCGTGATTCCCACGGCGCTACTTTCGGCAGCTCCGGTTCATGAATAGTTATTGCCTCATGGTCATCTGCAAATAATCCTTCTGCCTGCGAATCTTTTGCACCCTGCAATTTGCTCCCGAAAGACAATGCTTCTTCAATGGCACAGAAATTCTGGGCTCTGTTGCTGTTTATTGAATCAAGCGCTCCGGCAAGAACCAGTCCCTCAAGAACTCTTTTGTTCATTACTCTCGTATCGGCAAATGAACAAAAATCATAAATGCTTTTGAATTTTCTGCCGGCTTTTATATGGGCATTCTGTATTTCTGCTACTGCATTTATGCCTACATTTTTAATTGCTGCCATACCGAAAATTATCCGTCCCCTGTCTACATCAAATTTTATAGAAGGATTATTTATATCGGGAGGAAGAACTTTAATTTTCAATTTTCGGCAATCTTCAAGAAGCATTGCAACTTTATCCGGATTGCCCAATTCATTTGAAAGGTTTGCCGCTAAAAATTCTTCCGTGTAATGTGCTTTCAGATAGGCGGTATGATATGCAACTATACTATAAGCAACAGCATGGCTTTTATTAAATCCGTAATTGGCAAATTTATCTATTGCTTCAAATATTTCTGCTGCAATTTTTTCAGGTATGTTATTTGTAACGGCACCTTTAACAAATTTTTCTTTTTGCTCTGCCATGGCCTTAAGATCTTTTTTACCCATAGCACGGCGGAGTAAATCTGCTTCAGCAAGACTCATTCCTGCAACTTTGTTTGCAATTTGAATAACCTGTTCCTGGTAAACAATAATGCCGTTCGTTTCTTTTAATATAGGCTCAAGAATAGAATGCTGATAAATAATCTTTGTACGCCCATGTTTGCGCGAAATGAAATCATCTATAAACTCCATAGGGCCCGGACGGTATAAAGCATTCATAGCAGTAAGATCTAATATAGAAGTTGGTACAAGTTTCTTAAGGTATTCGCGCATTGGGGCGGATTCAAACTGAAACACGGCTGTTGTCTGCCCTTTTGCAAAGAGCTCATAAGTTTTTTTATCGTTAACAGGAATATCATCTACTATAATATCAATGCCGCGGGTTTTCTTTACAAGGTCAATAGTGTCTCTAATAATTGTAAGAGTGCGCAGGCCCAGAAAGTCCATTTTAAGAAGTCCGGCACTTTCAAGTTCTTTCATATTAAACTGAGTTACAATGTCATTACTGTCACCGTAAATTGCAAGGGGAACATGGTCGCTAACTTCACCGGGAGCTATTACAACCCCTGCTGCATGAGTAGATGCATTTCTGTTCATGCCTTCAAGTATACGTGAATATTTAATCAGTTCCTGAATAGCGGGCTCTTTAGAATCCTTTACCCATTTAAGTTCAGGCACTTCATCTAATGCCTGATCTATAGTAAAAACTTTACCGAACTTGGAAGGGATCCATTTAGTAATACTGTTTACTGTTGCAATTGGAATTTGCAAAACGCGTGCAACATCTCTTAAAACTGCTTTGGATGAAAGGCGGTTAAAGGTAATAATCTGGCAAACTGATTTTTCGCCATATTTTTCTTTAACATAATTAATAACTTCGCCGCGCTGGTCATCTGCAAAGTCAACGTCAATATCCGGCATTGATTTTCTTGCAGGATTAAGAAACCTTTCAAACAGAAGATCATATTCAAGCGGGTTTACATTTGTAATTCCGAGGGCATATGCAACAAGGCTTCCGGCAGCACTTCCTCTTCCGGGCCCTACAGGTATTCCTCTTTGCTTGCTTGCATTTATGAAATCCTGCACAACAAGAAAATAACCGGAGTAACCCATTTTCTTAATTACGTCAACTTCAAAATTAAAACGGTCTTCAATATTCCTGTTTAATTTACTGAATCTTTTATTCAGCCCTTCATTTGCAAGCAATTCAAAATACTCGTCAAGTGTTTTAACATTTACATCATCCGGAATAGGAAAAACGGGAAAATGATTTTCTTTACTATCAAGGTTTACATTTATTTTTTCATCAATCTCTAATGTTGATTCAATTGCGCCGTCAAATCTTTTAAATAAAGTTTTCATTTCATCGGCCGATTTGAAGTAAACCTGATCGGTATGGTAACGGAGCGATTTATAATCTGCTCCCGATTTATCTGAAAGCAATAGAAGTATATTGTGTGCTATTGCATGCTCATGCTGAATGTAATGAATATCATTTGTTGCAACCAATTTAGAATTAAGCATTTTGGCAATTTTTGGCATCCCTTCAAGAACTGCCTGTTCAATATCCATTCCGTGGTCCTGAATTTCAAGATAAAGATCATCACCAAAAATTTCTTTTAATACTTTTGCATTTGCATAAGCCTTATCATAATCTTTATTTATTAGATGTGCTGCCACAGGCCCTGCGGGGCAAGCAGTAGTACAGATAAGCCCTTCGCTCCTTTCCCTTAACAAATCGACATCAATTCTCGGTTTGTAATAGAATCCTTCGGTATGTGCAAGTGAAGTAAGCTTTACTAAATTTTTATAGCCTTCATAATTTTTTGCAAGCAGGACAAGATGATTATAATCTCTCGATTTTTTTCTGCCATTTTCCGTATTTACTGATTTATCGAACCTCGAACCATTGAAGACAATATAGGCTTCCATACCTATGATTGGTTTAATACCTGCCTTCTTAGCTTTATGATAAAACTCTGAAACACCAAACATAACCCCATGATCAGTCAATGCCAGAGACTGCATATCCATTTCTTTGGCGGCATTAACAAGCCCTTCAACGGTGCATGCTGCATCCTGAAGGCTGTAATGTGAATGATTATGAAGGTGAATGAAATCGCTCATTAAAAATTTTTCCTTTCTTCCTAATGTTTACCGGTATGGCCGAAGCCGCCTTCCCCTCTAACACTTGAATTCAAATCATTAGTTTCAATCAACTCTGCTAAATACACTTTAGATAATACCATTTGTGCAATGCGTTCTCCTTTTTTAATAACAAAGTCATCACTTCCAAAATTAAAAAGTATAACTTTAATTTCCCCTCTGTAATCGGAATCAATAGTACCGGGAGTATTGAGAACGCTAATTCCGTTTTTTGCCGCTAATCCGCTTCTTGGCCTTACTTGTATTTCATATCCGTGTGGAATTTCCACACTTACATTTGTAGGTATAAGAGAGAATTTTCCTTTTTCAAGGATAATATCATTATCAACAGCGGCCCTCAAATCCATACCTGAACTTCCTGAAGTTGCATAAGCGGGTAATTCAATGTCATTAAATTTATCTGTAATACGTTTTATTTTTATTTGCACAGGTTCCATTCATTTTCCTAAGAATTGTAGTTATAAATTAATAGCTAATAAAATAATTTCCTACTTTGAAGTGAAGTTATTTTTTTTAGCCGGTTAGGCGGGAAATTTGGAAATGAAAGTTTCAGATAAATTTATTTTACTTATTAAATAAAGATATTATGAATGCTAATTTTAGGATATATTTTTTTGTGTATAAATTCAACAGTTTAAAACAACGAGGTTGTCCCAAAAGTATTTATTCAAATTAATAATCAGTGAAAATCCGTTAAAATCCGTCTCATCTGTGTTCTATTTATAATTAAAGTAATACTTTTTATACAACCTCGCTCAAATCATGACAATTATCACTTTTCTTTAATATTCCAAACGGATACCTACCAGAAATGTACTCGGCAATCCAATATAGCTGTTATCGTGATTCAATAAGAAAACGCGCCATGCATACCATGTTTCCCCATAAACAGCCCTGATTGTAGAAACCTGAGCAGGGTTGTATAAGTAACCGTCATCATATGGAGAGCCTGTTTTATCGTATACGTTCAAAATATTTCGAATATCGAAAACATTTTTCACTTTAAAATAAATAGAACCTGCAAGTTTATCTGTAATTAAAAACTTCTTTTCTATTGCAGCATCGGCAGTAAATTTTTGAATATACTGAGACATCGCCATTGGGCCAAGCGGTGTGGCAGCATGTGAATTAAAAGCCCCGGGAATGGAATAATCAAGTTCAGAATTGGCAGCAGTAATGGTATATGGATTGTACGGCCTGTTAAAATACATAGAAAGCGAAAGTCCAAGTCCGCTTAATATAGGCCCTCCTTCATCAAGCTTCCAGGTGTAACTAATATTAATTTCACCGAGGAAAGGGGAAGAATAATTTAAAGGAGTCATATTTTGCCAGATATAATCATTTACAGAAGAAGTATTCTCATACACTATTCCGTTGCTTGCACTGCTATCGGCTTTCTCCGAAGGGTTAAATATACAGGTTAACGATCCGTTTATTGATAATCCGTGAAACCGGTTTACAAGTAAATCAAGTTTAATCCCATTTTTTCTGTAACTACCGGAACTTACAACTGCATAATAGTCGCTTACTAAAGCATAAATACTTGTATTTACATTCTGATTAATCATTTCGTTGGAAATATTTTTAACAAAATATTCAGCTTTAATATTAAGGAGCCCGGATATATTATACTCCCCGCCTGCTTCAAAAGAAGTAATTGAAAGAGGTTTAATATCCTGTAATAAACTGGCTATACCATATGCTCTATTTAAATATCTTATTGAATTCAAAGGTGAGACATAAACGTCATACAAATAGGGCCTTTGTATGTAATTTCCGTAACCAACAAATACTTTAGCATTGTCATTTATAGGCATAGCAATGTGGATCCTGGGGCTAAACATATTTGAAGCAGAAGATTTTTCCCAACCGGTTGGATTGATTATATATCCGTTTGTAGTTTTCGTTACTCCATTTTGCGGATTTGAGGGATCAACTAGTTTCATCAAATTATAATTTGTATAATTATAACTAATGCTTAAATCAACAAACATGTCATTAAGTGTAAAATTATCTTTTACAAATGCTGAGAAGAATAAAGGATGATAAGGTCCGTTAAAGTCATCATCCGCTTCATTACCGTCGGGATCGTATCCATAACCGCCGAAATAATAGAATCTACTATAATTTGCTTTTAAAATCTCAGGATCAACTCCGGGATGTGCATTTAGATATGCTGAAAAACCTTCTGCCCAGCCAAGCTGTATAGAAGGCTGCCATGTTCTTGTACTGTAAGTAGTGTAACTAAAACCTAATTTGAATGAATGCCTATCAAGTAAATTCAAATTCAAAATACCATTTATATCAAACCTCTGATAGTTTGATTTAAAAAACGATGCAGTAAGGTAACCATCGTTAGGCCATGATTGATTCCATACGGATAAGAAGCGGGGATAATAATAGCGCCCACGCCAGCCGAGCATCAAATCGCGTGCAGATCTTGTCCATACGCTTCCTGCCGCTGCATTGGCTACACTGTCTCCATATAATTCATACTGCTCACCAAGATATTGATCCCTGTTTACCTGATGATTGTATCTGTATCCGAAATTTAATTCGTATGAAGTATTTTCACTTATTTTATGCTCAAATTTTGCACTATATAATTGAGACCAGAAATGAAAATCATTTCCTCTGGAATCGAACCTGTTATAAAATCCTGAAGCACCTGTGTTTGATCTGTTTATTCCAAAAGCACCTTTAAGCCTGAGGCTCATACTTCCGGCATCTATATTAATAGTATTTATTGAAGTTACCGTCTGACTCATAAATTTTTGAAGTGCACCTGCATGCCAGGCTAATGGTACTTGATCGCTGTATGTAGCATTCGAAACTATTCCATAATCGTAAGCCTCTTCCGGATATTGTGTGCCGCCCCGGGATGAAGAATAATTCCATACAGACATGAACCAAATTTTCTGAGGTATTACAGGCCCGCTTATTGAAACTCTTGTCCCATTATAACCTGAAGGATATTGCCCCCATACCTTTTTCCCCGCATACATATCCTGAAGGGTCATTGCCGAAATATTATCGGTATTGTAATCTACACCAATATGAAATTGTGTTCCCGAAGGTTTCAAATTATTCAGATAGAAAAGAAATGTTATATCCGGGTTATATTTTTCTCCCGGTTCATTTTTAATTCCGATCTCTTCTATCGGAATATTATTTATTGTAATCGTTTTTTCTTTGTTATTATATAGACTGATTTTACTTATCAGCGAACCTCGTACATTACCGGTATTTTCAAAGGTACTAGGCCTTTCAATGTTTATCCTGCCGAATTCACTTTTTGCTAACGGGAGAGATTGTTCGCCTGCAAATTTTGTCTCGCTATTCCTTTTTAAATCATTATTTAATTCTTTCCCTATTAAATCAATATCTTCGGGCTGCAAATTAAAATTCTGGAAATAAACTTGTCCCGCTTTAACCTGTATTTTGAATATCGCTGTCTTATATATAAGATGCGAAATTACAAGTTCGTATTCCCCCTGCTCAAGGCCCTGCATTGTAAATTCACCATTTAAGTTAGTAAACAACCAAAAGGGAGTATGAACCAGAGATACCCGCGCTCCGGTTATTATTGTTCCTGTTTTTGCATCCAAAACGACGCCGCTTAATTTACATGTTTGTGCCGGTAATGCACCGGCAAACAATAAAATTGTTAGCAAGAAAAATATTCTCTTCATAGAATAGCCTCCTCTCTAAAAGATACTGCTTTCATTTCGGAAATATTTACAAATTTATATATTTATTAATTATTCAGCTTTAATAAATACAAAACTACAGATAAAATAATATTTACTGTTTGCCTGTCAATAAATTATTATTTCAGGTAAATCATTTTCTTCGCACTATAATAAGAGCCTGCCTGCAAAGAATAAAAATAGATTCCGCTTGGCAAATTATACCTTGAAGGGTAAAACGGAACAGAATAATTGCCTTTGGCTTTATATTCATTTACAATTACCGCTACTTCACGCCCGAGTACATCATATACTTTGATCAGCACATTGGAATTATCGGCAGTTGAGTATTTTATTATAGTACCGGGATTAAAAGGATTAGGAAAATTCTGGCTTAACGAATATTGAGTAGGAATATTAGCCGTTGTATCTACTGAAAGAGTTACCGTCGGAGTATTACGCAATACCCAAACATCGGGGTCAAATACAAGGCCTGAAGGTTTACCTTTAATTACCAAATTAAATGTCTGAGATTGTAAATTATTAAATACGGTAACTAAAGTGTCTCTATAATCATTTGTAATTTTCATTTGCAGCGGCATAGTAAAAAATGTAGGATTGCTGTTAGTTGTCTGATTAATATTTACCTTCACATTATATAGGTTACCTGATCTGTTAGTATAGCTCCAGGAAACGGAATACTTAGGATAACCTGTTCCATAAATCCATTCTGAAAAGAAATAACTCAAATCAAGTCCTGATACAGTCTGTGCAACTCTCTGGAAATCTTCAGTTGTAGCAACATTATAAGCAAGTGCAGGGTCTTTTAAATAGGTTCTAAGTATATTAAAGAAAATAGATGAATCGCCTACAACGCCTCTTAGCATATGCAATACAACTGCCCCTTTTGAGTATTCGGTGTTAGAATCAAAAATCTGGTTTTCATCATTTATATTAATAACATAAATGGAATATGCTGCATATTTTGCATTGTTCATATCCCCCGAGATTTCACTTTTATAACCTGAATTACCTTCCGAAGCTTCTCTGTAAACTGCCTGGCAGTAGGTGGCAAAGCCTTCATTAAGCCAGATGTTCTGCCAGTTTTTGCATGTTATTTTATCGCCGAACCATTGATGCCCCAATTCGTGAGAAATAATACTCGTAGAAAATGCTCCGGAGCCAAGGGATGTACAAGTCTGGTGTTCCATTCCGCCGTTCCATTCAAATTCAGCATGCCCGTATTTTTGTCCGAAGAAAGGATACAAACCGAATTTATCTGAATAGACAGCAAGCATTGCTGTGGTTTGAGATTCATAAGATTGGCGTGTAAGGTTCCAGTGCTCAGGATAATTATAATGAATAACAGGCATTGATTTACCATTCCAGGTAAATGTATCCTGCCATATATAATAGTTAGTCATTGCAAGGGAAATTAAATAAGTAGAGATAGGTTTATTGTTTTTCCATTTATAAGTTTTTGTTCCATTTCCGTTATCAATAACATTCGTAAGCACGCCGTTTGAAACAGAATAATAGTAGGAGTTTGCTGTAATCCATACATCGGAAGAATCAGCTTTATCTGCCGGATCATCTTTGCATGGCCACCAGTCTTTTGATCCGTAAGGTTCACTTAAAGTAGAGATAGCTAATTTATTTGAATATGAATCATAGAATGAAATACTGGCGCTGCTTATAGTTCCGCTGCCGGAAGTGGGAGAGCCGCCGTAGGTAATATCCATTGTAAATTGTTCATTAAGAGTATAGGCTCTATCCAGAGTAATATCTAGTTTATTATTTTCCTGTGAAAATACAAGTGAATTACCATTACACATAATAGAGGAAACTAAAAGGTTAGCTTTTAAATCCAGAGAAATTGCAATTAAATAATTGATGGTAGAAGCTGCTCTCATAGTCACAGTACCGCTGATTGTATTCGGGCTTGCGGTTAAGGTAAGATTAAGCTTATAGTATTTTACATCTATATTAGAATCGCCGGGATAAGCAAGTTCTTCCTCCTTCTTTAATCTTTGGAACGCTTTCTTCTTTGCATCGGAGCAAGCCTGCGCTCCGTTTTGCGCATACACTGATATACAAACCAGTAAAAATATGAAAGTAAATAATTTTTTCACTAGAGCTCCGTATAAAAATCAATTTGGCAAGAAATTAACAAATAATTTAAATCAAAAACAATGCAATTATTGATACACAGCACAATTGGGAATAGATCATTTTCCTCTTATTTGGGTTTATGCCCCGGTTTTTGTTTTTCCTTAAATAAAGATGAAATTATAATGGAAAGTAAAAGAATTGATATTATAAATAATAACGAAGCCATAATAGGTATTTCATAAAAACCGGAAATAAGCATTTTAACCGCAACAAATAGTAAAATTACTGCAACCCCTTGCTTTAGAAACCGGAACATGTGCATAATACCTTCAAGCGCAAAATAAAGAGAAACCAAACCAAGCACTGCAAATACATTCGATGTAATAACAATAAATACATTTGTGGTTATTCCTATTATTGCCGGTATTGAATCTAATGCAAATACAATATCCGTTGTACCGATTAATAAAAATATTAAGAAAAGCGTTGTTGCAAATATTTTTCTGCCCCGGCGGACAAACATTTTAGTTGCTTCAGGGTTTACTTCAATATTAAAAAACCGGGATGCATTCTTATAGAAAAAATTCTTTTCGGGTTCTATCTCTTTATCATCAAAGAATAACATTTTATATGCAGTATATAACAACAGCACTCCGAAAATGTAAATTACGAAGTGGAATCTGTGAATTGCTGCTACTCCAAATAATATAAATATTATCCTGAAAAATATTGAAAGCAGGATACCAATCTTAAGCATAGACGGCTGGCTCTTTTCACTAATTCCCATAACGGAAAAGATCATTATGAAAACGAAAAGGTTATCTACCGATAGAGAATACTCTGTAAGATAACCGGTAACAAATTCAAAAGCTCTAACATGCCCTTCGGGATAAAAGAAATAAATTGCAACGCCGTAACAGAGTGTGGTAAAAATCCAAACCGAGGTCCATAAAAGTGCAGTCTTAATAGACATTTTTTTATTCCGGCGGCGGGTAACGAACATGTCGGCAGTAAATACCAGCAGAAAGATTGCAACAAATACTACCCAGAATAAAGAATATATATCCATAATTTTATTTCCCTGTCAACCTAACTAAATACACACCGGAACTTTTAAGAAAAACTGTCAGACTGAAAGCCTGACAGCTATTAATTTCATACATTTATAGAATAAGTAAATATGACCTTTATTTTTCGCACAATTCAGTAAGTACACCGCTTGTTGATTTAGGATGAAGGAATGCAATGTTCAAACCTTCAGCTCCTTTGCGCGGTTGTTTATCAATTAATTGAACGCCTTTGTTTTCAACTTCCTTCAGGGAATCGGAAAGTTTATTTACTGCAAATGCCATATGGTGCATCCCTTCTCCCTTCTTCTCTATGAATTTGGCAATTGTACCTTCTTCCGAAGTTGATTCAAGGAGTTCTATTTTAGTCGGTCCTACCATAAAAAATGCGGTCTTAACCTTCTGATCAGGAACTTCTTCAACGGCATAGCATTTTAAACCGAGTACATTCTCATAATACTTAATTGATTCTTCAAGATTCTTTACCGCAATTCCTATATGTTCTATGTGGGTTATTTCCATTGCAAATCCTCTATTATTCTAATTAACTATATATATAGATTAGATTACGACATGTTCTTTATATTCGCCGTAAATGCCTCTCAGGGTATTGCATATATCCCCTAAGCTTGCATAAACCTTAACGGCATCAATTATATAAGGCATGAGGTTATCTGTTCCTGCTGCTGCTTTCTTAAGAGCTGCCAATTTTTCATTTACTGCAACGTTATCCCTCTGGGCTCTGATTTTATTTAAATATACAATCTGGTCTTTCTGAACTTTTTCATCGATCTTAAGAAGTTCTGTTACAGCCTTTTCTTTTTCCGTATATTTATTTACACCTACTACAACACGCTCACCTCTTTCAAGCTCCTGATTAAATCTGTAAGCAGCCTTCTGAATTTCGGTCTGAACATAACCCTGTTCAATGGCGGTAATCATTCCCCCCATTGCTTCAATTTTATTGATATATTCTTCGGCTTCTTTTTCAATTCTATCGGTCATTGCTTCTATATAATAAGACCCTGCAAGAGGATCAATTGTATTTGCAACACCGCTTTCGTTTGCAATAATCTGCTGTGTCCTAAGTGCTATTTTTACAGATTCCTGTGTAGGGAGTGATAATGCTTCATCCCTTGAATTTGTATGAAGGCTCTGCGTTCCGCCGAGTACCGCAGCAAGAGTCTGAACGGCAACGCGCACTATATTATTGTTAACCTGCTGAGCAGTTAATGTGGAACCGGCAGTTTGTGTATGGAAACGGAGCATCATCGATTTATCTTTCTTTGCATTGAATTTTTCTTTCATAATTCTTGCCCAGAGGCGGCGTGCTGCACGGTACTTTGCAACTTCTTCAAGAAGGTCATTATGTGAATTGAAAAAGAATGATAGCTGTCCCGCGAATGCATCTACATCAAGCCCGGCTTCAATGGATGCTCTTGCATAAGCAATACCATCGGCAAGAGTGAAACCAACTTCCTGCGCTGCTGTTGAACCGGCTTCACGGATATGGTAACCTGAAATAGAAATTGTATTCCATTTCGGGACTTCTTTGGAACAGAATTCAAAAATATTTGTAATTAAACGCATGGAAGGTTTAGGCGGGAAGATATATGTACCGCGTGCAATGTATTCTTTTAATATATCATTCTGTATCGTGCCTGAAATTTTATCTCTGCCTACTCCCTGTTTTTCAGCAACTGCAATGTACATTGCAAGAAGCACTGAAGCCGGAGCGTTAATTGTCATTGAGGTGGAAACTTTATCAAGAGGAATTTTATCGAATAATATTTCCATATCTGCAAGGGTGTCTATTGCCACGCCTACTTTGCCAACCTCGCCAAGCGCCATCTGATCATCACTGTCATAACCTATCTGAGTGGGTAAATCAAAAGCTACCGAAAGCCCTGACTGTCCCTGTTCCAGTAAGTAGCGGTATCTTTCATTGGATTCTTTAGCGGTACCAAAACCTGCGTACTGCCTCATAGTCCAGAATCTTCCTCTGTACATTGTTGGCTGTACACCGCGTGTAAATGGATACTGGCCGGGGAATCCTAATTTTTCATTGTAATTTTCCATGTCGGTATCTACAGGTGTGTAGATAGCTTTAACCGGATTAAATGAAGGGGTTGTAAAATCTTTTTCCCTTTCAGGAAATTTTGCTATTGTTTTTGAATAAATAGAATCGTCCCATTTTTTATACGCAGACTGAACTTTTTCTTTCAATTCATTCAAATTACTCATGATTTCTCCTTAATGATTATACTTTGTAACAAATCAACAATTGTGCCTGAATTTTAAAAACTACAAGTAGAAAATTCGCTAAAAAAGTAATAAATGAAAAGACAATTATAGCGTTTCAGGTATAATAATAGTTCAAGTTAGTAATTTTTTCTCAAAAGGAGGAAAAATTCTTTTTTATTGTCATGTGTTGGTGAGAACTTTATGCGGAAAAGTAAGCGCATAAATAGGCCTGAAGTTTATTTTGCTTTAACACTAAATTTATTATTTTATGTATTAGAATATTATTGGCCTGGCTGAGTTAAATGAAAGCAATTAAATTATGTTTGCTGTTTTTAGGATTTCTTATTTCAAATTTACCATTATATTCACAGCGTTTTCCACTCCCCGTTTTACCTCTAGGTATACCAGTCCCTGTTGATAGCAAAGGTGATATACCAACAGATTCTGCTTATATATCAGATATGAAAATAGATGCATTAAATAATTTGGTTGAAAATAAATTTGATAATTACTGGATGGAAGTACTTGTAGAATGTTATAAACGAGCCAAACAAGAAGATTCAATTTCTATTTATATTGATAATTTGGTGCTGTTAAACATCGACGAGCCTGAAGCTTATCTTATTAAGGCAAATTACAGTGACTATTATTTAAAAAACAGTGATTCTATTAAGTTATATTGCTATCAAAAGGCCTTTTGCCTGGATTCAAATAATACGAAAGCAAATACTTTCTTGGGAAATTATTACTATTCCCATTTTATTAATGCAAATATTAAAAAGATGGGAAAAGAAATTATTACCCAGTATGCCAATAAAAGCTATTCATTTTTATTGAGGGCATGGCATGTTGATTTATTCTGCAGAGCACCAATTAAATATCATTTAATTCAACTATCAAGCTATTTAGGTCTGGACTATAAAGAATATGATAAATTTATTGAACCACAAGATGAATCCCGCGGTGTGAAAAACTGCTATGCTTCTATTTTATTTCGGGGTGATTCTAATAAATGGAAAAACGACTTCACAACTGATGTCCGTACCTTGCTTGACACATCGTTGGCAAACGGTTTTAGATGCGGCAAGTTTTTAAGTGCATTAAATGAACCTGTTATTTATAACGATACTGCAAAATACACTGTTTACCGGTTTCTTTGGCTGCGATGTTTCCGTGAGCCTGTAGCAATTAGAATTGAGAACAGAAATAATGAAATCACTTTATACTGGAAGGAAAGCAACGGGAAAGGCGGTTACGAACCGGGAGAACTGATCCTTGATAAACAGATTTCTTTAAAAAAGAATGTCTGGGATGATTTTGTTAAGTTAATCAATGCAAATAATTATTGGCAGATGGATGCCAACAGCTATACGATCCCTATGGATGGTTCCTGGTGGTATTTAGAAGGAAAAACAGGTGATAATTATAGGATCGTTTTTCGTTGTTGTGGTGGTGAAAAAAGTTTTAATGAGATTTGTACGTACCTGCTAAAACTGACAAAAATGAAAATAGATAAAAGAGACCTGTATTGATTTGAGTTGTGAAGCCTATTACAATAGTTTTACCTCCTGCGGAGGTTTGGTTTATTCGTCGCGGAGTTATGAAAAGATTTTTCGGTAAATAAGAATACTATTTTTCTGTCTTAACAGATTTCGTCAACTGTTTTCCATCCGTAGAATATTGCAGTTTAACAACTTCCTTATCCTTTTTAATATGAATTTCATAAATAAATTCTTTGGAATCAGGCTTTTCTATGCTTTGGCGTTCAATTGTTTTGTAACCGGGAAAATCCGTTTGGATTGCCTTTGTAACAGATGATGGAACTGCTTTGCTTTTTATAGCCGACTCTGTTTCAAGCCATTTACCATCCGGAGTAAATTTAGCTGCAATCTCTACACCTTTTAGAAAGAATTCGGCTTCATAGTTTTTATCCGATTTTAATTTCCATTCTATTTTTTTTGCTGTGGGAAATTTTTGTTTGCAGCTATTCTTAACTGCATCAGGTACCGAGCTTTCTTTTAGAGTCTGAGCAAATATAGCAGTTGAAAGAATGAGTGCAGCAGCAATAAGCTTTATTGAAGTTTTCATGGTTTATATCCGGTTGTATTACTAAATTATTTAAGGAAACAAAATCTAAAAATAATATTATATATATTATCAGTTTGCACGAAATAAAAACGGACTGAGAATTACTCCCAATCCGTTTTTAACAATAAAATTTATTCTTATTTAATGAGTAATAACAATAAAATATGCACCTACAATAGGGCCGCGCGGCATGCGTCCATTTACAGGTTTAGCATCCGCAGCCGGTTTACCATATACGGGCTGGAATAAATAAGCAATGTGTTTAATAGGATCTACAGCAATAGTTTTTGCTCCGCCGATTGTAGTAACTTTAGCAACTACAGTATATTTATCTGCTGAATCCTGATGAACTACGGTAACACTGCTATCGCGTCCTGCAGGAATATAAATTAATTTTTCATTTCCATCCCATCCAAGAGCGTCAACGCCGTCGCCGTTAGGAATAGTGGCAACAATTTTACCTGTGGTAGCATTTACAACAGCAGAAGATTTACCGCAGCCGGCAAAAATTCTATCTGTTTTTTTGTCATAGGCAATTCCGGTCGGGCCTTCGCACGGATCAAGCTTCCATGAAGTAATGGATTTAAAGTTCTTTATATCAATTACCTGAATTGTATTTTTACCTTCATTGTTTACAAAAATTCTTCCGGTTCCGTCGGCAGCTGCACCTTCAGGAGAATTATCTTCAAGTTCAACCTGTCCAGCTATATTACCATCTTTAGGTTCAATAGCAACTACTGTTCCGGGCCTACTGTGATTTGTAAGAATAACAAGGTTGTCGGTTTCATCAAACATAATACCGTCAAGTCCGCCGTTTTTAACTTTAATTTTTTTAATTACAGCGTAGGTAGTAAGATCAAACATGGTAACAGTAGAATCACCGCCGTTTGTAACAAAGCCGTGATTATCTTTAGGTGCAATAGCAACACCATGATTGCGCGGACAATCAGGAATATCAGCAAGAACTTTACCTGTAAATCCGTCAACCACCATAATATGTGTACCGCGGGAAATGAATACTCTGCCTGTTCCCGGTTCAGCATATATATAGTCCGTGCCGCCGTCTCCGCCAATGTTATATTTCTGAACTTTGAAATCCTGTCCGTGAGATGTAGTCATGCACCCTGCAAAAAGAAGAAGTACAAGTGCAAATGCAAATACAAATAATTTTTTCATATGATTCTCCTTTGTTGTTTGCTTAAAATTACGATAAAAAACTGATTAAATTCTGAATTAATTTTAGTCATTTTTAGATGCTTTAATCTTAAAGGAATGGTCTAGGGACATTTATTTCCTATCACAATACTTTAACTACTATTAATGTTATATCATCATGCTGAATTTTGTTCAAGGTGAACTTCTTTATATCATTAATAATTACATTTTTAATTTCTTTGGCAGAAATTACAGTAGTATCAATTGCGGCAAAGATGTTTCTTAAATTACTATCGCTGTAAAATTTCTTTTCATTATTCTGAGCTTCCGTAACACCATCGGTAAACAACAATAAAACATCCCCCTGTAAAAGCTGGTAAGATTTTTCCAGGTATTCCGTTTTCTTCATTGCACCCAAAGGCAGTTTAGGGCCGGCACTTTCCAATGACATTATTCCCGTACCGGATTTAAGAAACGGCGGATTTAATCCTGCATTTGTTAATGTCAGCACTCTAGTTTCTAAATCTATGCCGACAAAGAGTAATGCAGTAAACATTTTCCTTTCAGTGCGGGAAAATATGGATCTGTTAGCACGGGTCATTATATCTTTAACGGGACAATTCATAAACACGAGTGAATTTAACATTCCGCTGCACATAGTTGCAGTCATTGCCGCTTTCATCCCTTTGCCTGATACATCTGCAATCACAATTCCTAAATTGGATTTTTCTTTATTAAGCCACATGTAATCAAAAAAATCGCCTCCAACTTCACTGGCCGGAAGACAGAAAGAAGAAATATCCAGAGTGCCGGTTTGCGGTTCCTGTCGGGGCATCAAAGCCATTTGAGCTTCGTGTGCTGCACTTAATTCAGCAGCCATTCTTACATTTGCCAAATGCCTTTTAACCGAAAATAAAATAATTCCCCCAATAATTAGCAGCACAAACAATATGAAATACCAGGTTTTCCAAAACGGAGGCATAATTATAATCTTGATTGATGCACCTGTTTCATTCCATTTACCGTCATTATTGCTCCCTTTAACTCTGAATGTATATGAACCGGGGGGCAATGTTGTGTAAACTGCATATCGTTTATCTGCTGTAGTGGTAATCCAGTTATCATCAAGCCCTTCCATCTTGTAAGCATACAGGTTCCTGCCCGGCGCATTAAAATCAAGTGATGCAAATTCAAATGAGAAGAGGTAATCTTTATTTTCGAGAGTAATTTCATTTAAGAAATTAATTGTGTTATTAAAAGAAACTTCTTTATTAAGGACTTTAAAACTTGTTAAAGCAATCTGAGGTACAAAAGTGTTATCTTTTATATCGTCGGGATAGAAAGAATTAAATCCGCCTATTCCACCAAAGAACATTTCACCCGTTTTGCTTTTAAAAAATGAACCGCCGTTAAATTCATTATTCTGCAAACCGTTATCAACCGTATAATTCTTGAAAGTATTTTTATCGGGATTAAATTTTGAAAGTCCGTTGTTCGTACTTATCCACAGATTTCCGCTGTTATCTTCAATAGTGCCGTAAATTGCATCGCTTGGAAGTCCCTCTTTTGTAGTATAGTTTTTAAAAATCTCCTTTGAAGCATCAAATTGAATTAATCCTCCGCCCCAAGTACCAAGCCACAATCTTCGTTTTGAATCTTCAAAAATTGAAAAAATAAAATCATTGCTTATACTTTTACTGTCTCCTTTTTTCATCATGTAATGAATGAAAGCACCATTCTTTCTGTCAAATTTATTAAGCCCTCCGCCCTGTGTGCCTACCCAAAAATTTCCATAGGTGTCTTCATAGATTACACGTACAAAATCATTACTAAGGCTGTTAGGGTTATTCGGATTATTTTTATAAGTAACGAATGAAACATGATTCCCATCTTTAGAGCCGGACACCATTTTGCATAATCCGCCTCCATTAGTTCCAATCCATATTACACCTGCCCTATCCTGATATATAGAGCGCAGTTCGTTATGAGCTATACTTGACGGATCACCATCACTATGCATGAATGATATGAATTTTCCGTTAACCGGATTAAATTTATTCAACCCGCCGCCGTGTGTGCCAACCCAAAAATTATCTTTATTATCTTTGAATACAAACCTTACTATATTACTGCTTATTGAATTCGGGTCACCAGCATTGTGAGTATAATGTGTATATTGATTTTTTAATCTGTCAAGCCTATTTAAGCCGCCACCATGTGTGCCTATCCATAAAATTCCGTTATTATCCTCAAGGATTGACCAGACAATATTTTCATTTAAACTATTTGGCTGATTTGCAATATTTGTATAAAGGTTAAATTTTTTCCTGCCTCTATCAACCAGATTTATTCCTCCGCCATAGCTGCCAATCCAGATTAGTCCGGACCTATCCTCATAAATTGCTCTTATTTCATTGTAACTCAAGCTCATTTGGTTCAACGGGTTATGCAAAAAGCTTACGAAAGATTTTTCAGTTTTGTTAAAAATATTAATCCCGCCTCCGTTTGTGCCCACCCAAAAAATTCCTTTTGAATCTTCATAAATAGAATAAACATCATTGTTTGATAAGCTATTCTTGTTTGCGGGTTCATTCTTATAAGTGATAAATGAGTAATCCGATTTGTTATTTGCCGGTGGAATCAGTTTATTCATACCGCCGCCATGAGTACCAATCCACAGGCCGCCGGTTCGGTCTTTATAAATCGTATTAATAAAATTGCTGCTGAGGCTTTTATTATCCGTTTTACTGTTTTTATATAGTGTAAAGCTATTACCGATTTTGTCAAATTTATTAAGTCCGTCATCTGTACCTATCCACAGGTTACCGGAATTATCTTCACAAATTGCTTTTACAATATTGCTGCTTAATGAATTTTTAGACTTAGGGTTGTTTTGGTACCGCGTAATTTTACCGGATGATAATTCAAGTTTATTAAGCCCGGCATCAGTGCCTATCCATAAATTTCCGCTGCTGTCAACAAATAATGTATTTACATTATTGTTACATAATGTGTTTTGATTATCGGGGCTGTACTGGAAATGAGAAAATATATTTGTAACAGGATCATATTGGTCAAGTCCGCCGTAAAAAGTACCTACCCATAATTTCCCGTTTCTGTCTTCTATGAGAGAAGTAATTTGATTGTATACGAGGCTGTTTGGATCCGATGGATTATTTTTAAATATTTTGAATTCATAACCGTCGTACCTGTTAAGCCCGTCTTCGGTACCAAACCACATGAATCCGCTTCTATCCTGAATTATGCTTGTAACAATACTTTGCGAAAGCCCCTGCTGAAGAAATATCTGCTGAAAAGTGATATTCCTGTTTTGGCAGTTAATATTAACAGGCAGAAAAACTAAAATGAACAGGAGTATTAATGCAATCCGGGGAAACGGAAACATTATTAATAATTTTGAACTGTTTGAATCCCGATGTAAACCTGAAATCATAAAGGAGACCTCTTTATACAAGAAGGAATTTAATTAAATATAAACATTATTAAATCTAAAATAAATGCAGATTTTGAGTTTATTTGACTTTTGTATTGCCCGGCAGTTATTTATTTTTCGGTTATTCGATATTAACCAAAGGATAAATAATGCTTAAAATAGGAATAACCTGCGGATTTTTATACCCTGAGAAAAACAGGAAAATATACAACGCAAAAACTTTAAGCTATGTAGAAAATGAAACAATAGAATATATTGCCCGGGCAGGATGCTTCCCTGTAGTTATTCCTAATTTAAATGACGAACTGCTTATACCTATTCTTGATGAAATAGACGCATTCATTCTGCATGGCGGTTCGGACGTTGCTCCCGAAAGTTACGGTGAAACTCCTATTGGCGAATGGCTTGGAGATAAATACCGCGATAAATATGAATTAGAAATTATTGACTATGCCTTTAAACATAATAAACCGGTAATGGGAATATGCAGAGGATGCCAGATTTTGAATGTTTATTTCGGAGGTACTCTTTATCAGGATATATCCACGCAGACAAAAAGCCCTGTCGTTCATTCAGATCCGGTTAAGTACGATATGAACTTCCATAAGATTCAGTTTACAGGTAATAATTTTTTGAGAAATTTATATTATGGAGTTCAAGAGGGAAATGTAAATTCAATACATCATCAGTCTGTAAAAGATTTAGGAAAAGATTTAAAACCTTTGTGTGTTTCTCCTGATGACGACATTATAGAAGCATTTTATTATGCAGGGGACAATAAGGGTTTATATCTGGGAATTCAATGGCACCCTGAATTTATTGATAGTGCAAATAAAAGATTATTAAACGCAAAAATACTTTTGGATTATTTTTTAAAAAGCATAAAATAATATAAACCATATCTTCTACTTTAATGAAATTATAAAGCTAATTCCATTTCCATCTTTTTGGAATTATCATAAGGTACACATCTTTTAAGGTTTAAGTCGGCAGGATCATTTAGAAAACCGAGTGCGTCATCCAGATTAAGAATAATAGGCATTCTGTGGTGTACCTGTGAAGCAAACTTATTAGATTCCGTTGTTATAAGAGAAGCACAAACATCTTTATTTTTATTTATGGTGTAAATAGCGGCAGCATAAAACAGATATTCATCGGGCAGAAATATTTTGTATTTTATTTTCTTTTTGTTTTCTGTTTTCCATTCATAATAACCAGTCATTGGAACAATACATTTGTTTTCGGAAAATAGTTTTGTCCAGTATGGTTTTTCTTTTATTGTTTCAATGCGCGAGTTAAAAATTAATGGCGAATCTTCCTTGAACTTTATACCCCAGTTAACTTTAGTAACAAAGAGAGTTTCATTTTTAGGCAGAATGCTTAATATTTTTTCCGTAGGTTTTATGTCTTCCGTACTTCTGGGAATAATATCTTTATCAACCTCAACAGGAAGCCCTCTTTCCCGCAGTTTATCAATAACAATCTGGTCTATTTTTTTACTTTCAAACCTGCCGCACATCTATAAACCTTATTTGTTATGTTATTCTAAATAAACAATTTTATGGAATAAAAGTTCAAAATGAGGGGAGCAGAATTATTATTGAAGCATAACTTTTTGTTCATTATTTTATGAAGGCAATGATATTTTTTATGTTATTTACAGGGAATTAATGGCTGATAATATTTATAATGAAAGAATAAAATTTTTAGCACACAGGCAAATGGACATTGCAGAAGATCAAGATTATGTATCCTGGGCAATTATGGAATTGATGACTGGTAATGAATCAGACTCCATCAATATTTTAGCCGGTTTGTTACCGCCATTTAACCATTTTGAAGTAGATATTTACGTCAAAAAAAGCCTTAAAGAAATGGCAATTCCGGAAAATACTGATTTCTTAGATCTATATGTTGAAATTTTGGCCCGCAGAAGATTAGCAAATGAAATTACATCTTTAGAAATAACTGAGGAAATGTATAATATTTTCGTTTATTCTTCTTTCAATAGCAAATATTCACAATGGTCAATAATTAATGAATACTACGACGATTATTATTTGGTAAGCGATAGAAATATAGAAGATGTTATTGTTGAGGAATGCAAAAGGATTATTGATCATAGTATTTAATTATTTTTATCACAGCACCTATATATTACATTTAATCTTTATGAAAAAAAAATATGAGAATATCTAATTAACATATTACTAATCCTGCTTTAAATAATCCTGGAGCCTGAGGCGCCAGCCTTCTACAGTAGCTTTATTAGAGCTTCCTTTGTAAAACCTTCCCGGCGCAAACAAAGAATATTCTTCACCGCTTTCCATAAAAAGAATAAGATAATAGAAATTTACAAAATTGGACCTTTTTCCAAGATAGCCGATGCCAACGTCTGTAATTTCGTTAAAAAGAATTTTTCTGCTGCGGGTTCTGAAAATGTTTTTATCTTCTACAAAAATAAAACGGTTATCCGGATTGATAATTACAACCTGTCTGCCAATTGTTATCAGGGAGAGCAAACCTATAAAAAGCAGAAGCACACCCAATAAAAATCCGGCGGTTGTATTATTTATGTGGAAACTGCCAAAGTTCCTGAATTTATAACCCAACAGCACACCTGCTAACGTACATAGAATTGCTGCAAATATTTGCTTTGCCGGACTGCTTTCAGTTTCCCATATATTCATTTTTGCAAACCTTACTATTAGAGAATGAATAAAATCAGATAATCGTAAGGATCTTAGTAAAACCGGTAATATCAAAAATTGATTTTATTGATTCATGAACATTTGTAATTTCCATTTTTATTCCAAGGCTTTGCACTTTCTTCTGTGCGTTAATAATAACACGAAGCCCCGCGCTGCTCATATAATCAATTTTTAAAAAATCCAACACTAATTTTTCAATTTTCTCTTCAAAAAGAGAATCAAGTTCATTTGCCAGCAGGCTGCTGGTTACAGTATCGAGCCTGCCTGCAAGTGCCAGGCTTATAACTCCGTTATTTTCTGTTTTAGTAATTATCATATTCTTTCCTTTAGCTTTCCGGGATTATAAAATATTTTATTAATTTTTTCTTAAGTACATATTTAATTTGTTCTTATCGCCTGTTCTCTGATATTCAACATTTTCCGTCAGTCCGGAAATAATAATTGCGCTCAGATTGTCATCGCCGTCTGCTTCAAGTATATTGCATTCGGGCCCGGCGCTTTCAAACGTTATTAATAGAGTATCATGTTTTTCAGAATAAGAAAGTGTAAGGTTTATATCAAATATATCCGTTTGTGCCTTATGAGCAGTTAAGAGTTCTTCAACAATCAAAATTACATCATTAGTCATTTTTTTGGTAAGGACATGCTTTTCACAGAAATGCTGTATTTCACCATTCATTGCATATAAATCAAAATCGGGGCTGTTTATTTCATACATGAAGCTTCTAATTCTTTGAATAAATGCTTTTGTTTTTTCTTTAACAGGATTTTGAAATATCTGCTGAGGAGTGCCTTCTTCATAGATCAATCCTTCATCCATATAAAATACTCTGTTTGAAACGTCGCGGGCAAAATCCATTTCATGAGTAACAATTGCCATTGTCATACCTTCTTTGGCAAGCCTGCGTATTACAGCAAGCACTTCACTTACCATAGTAGGGTCAAGAGCGGAGGTGGGTTCATCAAAGAGTATGATTTCCGGATCCATTGAAAGGCACCTTGCAATTGCTACCCTTTGTTTTTGTCCTCCTGAAAGTTCATCCGTAAAGCTGTAAGCTTTTTCTGCAAGCCCCACCATTTTCAAAAGTTCTAATGCTTTTTTCTTAGCATCGGCCTTATTTATGCCAAGCAATTTCACCGGACCGAATGTAAGATTATCTAAAACCGATAAATGGGAAAATAAATTGAAGGATTGAAAAACCATTCCCATTTTTCTGCGCAGCTTGGGTATATCTACATTCTTGTTCATAATATCAACACCGTCAATAAATATTTTGCCGCCTGAAGGTATTTCAAGTAAATTCAAGCAGCGGAGAAAGGTGCTTTTACCTGTGCCTGACGGGCCGATAATGGATATTACTTCCCCTTTATGTATTTCTACATTGATCTCTTTAAGGACTTCAAGTGTTCCAAAATTCTTTGAAAGATGTTCTGCCCTAATCATATTGCTTCCCCTCTTTTTATTTTAGTTTTCGGGTCAAGCATCCTCTCTAAATAACCGAGCAGCATTAAAAGCAGCCATGAAATTAAGAAATACAATACAGCAACCATTATAAGAGGGAAAAATGCATCAAAGGTACGGCTTCTTATTATGTCGCTTGCTTTGGTTAAATCCTGCACCGCAATGTAACCCACAATAGAAGTCATCTTTACAAGAGAAATAATCTCTCCTTTATAAACAGGGAGAATTCTTCTTGCAGCCTGAGGCAGAACAATGTATATAAATGTCCTGACTTTAGTAAATCCCATTGCAATACCTGCTTCACGCTGTCCCGGGTCTACGCCTTCAATACCGGTGCGGAACATTTCAGAAACATATGCGGCAAAATTCATTCCGAATGCAATTACGGCAACAATTACGGGATCAATATCTATAGAAGCGAACACTACATAAAAAATAATCATTAAAATTACAAGAACGGGAGTACCGCGAAGCAGCGATATATAAATTTTAGCTGGCACCTGAAATGCTTTTTTCTTCGCCATTCTCATATAACAAATAAGAGAGCCGAGCAGTGTACCGAAAATAATGGCCAGCAATGAAATAATTACTGTAGTCTCAAGGCCGTCAAGTATAAGCAGATAACGTTTTTCTACTATTATATTATTATTAAAACTGTTTGCCACGCTTTTGAAAAAAGCCGCAATTGGAGAAAGATTTCCGGACGATGTATTTGCTGCAATATTATTGTATGTAACAACAGCAGATTTGAAATCGGCATATTTATCCGAAAAATCAATTTGCTTTTTTCTTTCATCGGTAATGACAATGCCATCGGCAATCATATCAACTTTTCCGGCAGATAGAGAAGCGACAAGTGCGGAAAAATCCATAGTAATTATTTTCAGGTCAAATCCAGAATTCTGTGCAAAAGTTTTCAGGAGCTCAATATCAAATCCGGTATACTCATTATTCACGTATGCCGAATAAGGCAGGTCCCCTACAGCCACACCTAAAATAATGCTTTCTCCCTTTTTACCGGAATGAAATCCAGGCATCTTTACTTTTTCCGGATCGCCGGTAAACCATTTATCGTATATAGACTTGAATGTTCCGTTTAATTTTGTAGTCTTCAGAAATTTGTTAAACTTTTCACGTAATTGCGGATTGGATTTGCTGAATCCGATTGCAATTGGTAGAGTGAGGGCATCGTCATTTATTATATTTAGCCCCGGATTACCAATCAGCATTGCTTTTGCCGAATACAGATCGAAAAAAGCTGCATCAATTTTATTAGTTTCTAATGCAAGCACCATGTCGGCAGTGGCATTAAATCTTTTTATATCTGCTTGGGGATACTTAGCAGCAACATAACCATCGTGAACCGTTCCTGCATACACTCCAATTTTTTTATCTGCAATCTCATCAATATTTTTAAGAACAGGATTACCCGAGGATTCAATATTTTTCTTCAAAGCAAATATATCTGCACCAAGTCTTAAGTAGGGCTCGGAAAAATTAATTTGTTTTTTCCTCCCTTCGGTTATCATCAAGGTACTTGCAATCATATCTATCTTTTTTGAAGCCGCAGCAATTATTAATCCGCCGAATTCCATATCATCCAGTTTAAGTTCTTTGCCAAGATATGATGCGAATCTTTCACTAAGCTCAATGTCAAATCCTACCAATTTATTATTTCTTACAGCAGTAAAAGGAAGTCCCTTATCACTAACAACCCCGACAGTTAAAATGCCGTTTGTTATACCTGTTTTAATTACCGGCATTTCAAGCATGCCTTTATTCAGCCACCTGTCATACATATCCTGATAAACACCATTTTCTTTAATTTTCTTCAAGAAGAGATTAAATTTATCACGCAGACCGGAATTTTCTTTATTAAATCCTGTTCCAATAGGAACGGAAAAGAGGGTATCCCCTAAAATTTCCAGTTCATTATCTGTTCTTAAAACTTCAAGAAGGTTTTCATGATTGTAGAGCCCTGCATCAACTTTGCCTGCTTTAACTGCAAGAATTAATTCTGAAGGGCTTTTATACTGAAGCACGGCTGCATTGGGATAATTTTGTGCCGCATATG
>TBL_comb47_HYPODRAFT_10001912_pt1 | contig 26485 bp, 26 predicted proteins | sample TroBogypolimnion_40_FD_10682 | JGI IMG/M metagenome (IMG submission 10682)
GGCAGGGTGGGGGGGGTGAGACGACTTTTCAATACCATTGATGGCACCCAACCAATGACGAACCATGTAACGACTAGCCCCGGTCAGAATAAAAAATAAAATAGGTTGAATAACTCCAATTGAACGGGGAACCCCATCCACGCCAAGAAGTGTAAATACACTGAAAAATAAAATAGAGTAGATAAAGAAAACGCGGGCTATAGCCATAAAAGCGACGGAGCCAATATATCTAAAAACTGCTCTGTATAAACCAAATATAATGAAGAGAGGCAGTGAAAGTCCGAAGGCTAGGATAAAAGCAATCCACTGCTTATCTTGAAAATGCTCCCACTGATCTAAGCGAAGACCAAATGCCAACCAAATACTAAATCCACATATCAGAGAATCGCACAATAAGGCCAGACACCGCTTTGCCGAGCGAGGCATGCTTAATAATGATTGTTTAGCTATATTAATTGGCACAACTTTATTATAAATTACATAGCTAAATAATAGTAGTCAAACTTCTAAGTTATAAACTAGTCAATTAAATGAAAAAACACTCTAAAACCAATACTTAGCCAAATATTCAGATCGGCAATTCTAATTAAAAGCATAAATCGTAAAGTTAATGAAAGATATGAATCCTAATGAGAAACCCCAGTTCGCCGCACTACATTTAAAAAAGTTAAGAATATTATCTTCATGTCAAACCAAAAGGATTGCCTTTGAAGGTATTCAACTTCAAATCGCACCTTAACTGGAATAGATAATTCATCGCGCCCATTTACTTGAGCCCAACCTGTTAACCCAGGCACCAATTGATTCACCCCATATTGAGTTCGCAAGGCTATTAAATCATCTTGATTAAATAGCGCTGGGCGCGGCCCCACAAAGCTCATATCACCAACCAAAATACTCCATAACTGAGGCAACTCATCTAAGCTGGATTTACGTAAAAATGAACCGACTGGAGTTAAATATTGAGCCGACTCAGAAAGCAAATGTGTTGCAACTACGGGTGTTTCCATCTGCATAGTTCGGAATTTTGGCATCCTGAAAATCGCATTATTCACCCCAATACGATCTGACCAATAAAGCGCAGGACCCTTTGATGAAAATTTTACAATAAGAAAAACAAAGACAATTGGCAGCAAAAAAACTGTTAATGCCAAAATACTGCAAAAAATATCAAAAAATCTCTTCATTTAATTAATATTAGGCATTGAAAATGTTGGTTAATATGATTAGTTAGTGAGCAATTAAAAACACGCTAACTTTTCTCAGCCTCAAGCCAAGCTTGAAACATTAAAACATTCCAAAGCCTACCCTCCCAATTCCTTTTGCCCGATAAATGCTCTGCCCAGGCTTCTCTGATTCGATTTGGGTTTAAAAAACCCTCTCTTTTGAGGCGTTTTTCATCTAATAAGTTTTCAGCCCAGTCCTTAAGCGGGCCTCGAAGCCATAAGCCAATCGGAACACCGAACCCCATTTTGGGCCGCTCAATAAGAGTCTTCGGTACGTAGCGATACAAGACCTCTCGAAGTAAAGATTTTGTAGTGCCATTTCTTAATTTATAGTCAAATGGTAGTGTTGCAACAAACTCAATAATACGATGGTCTAAGAATGGAGCTCTACTTTCCAGTGATACGCTCATTGCTGCGCGATCAACTTTTACAAGAATGTCGTCCGGCAAATATGAAATCATATCCAGAAACATCATCCCTTCTACATCACCCAAAAAAGATGCTTCAAAAGCTTCTTTATTAACAATTGTCTGCGATCCACTTCCGTTAATTACTAAAGTATTGGGATTATTCCAGTGGGATACAAAAGATGAATATAGCTCTTTTACTGTTGACTGCTCCAAGGCTTGTGCAACCTTAAAGAACTTATTATCAAACTTAGCTTGAATAGGGGCAGCGCCAATAAAGCGGGATACTCTCTTACGCAAATGAAGGGGTATTTTTTTAAAAATGGGCCAAAAATCATGAGTAAACTTATAACGGTTATACCCACAAAATATTTCATCAGCCCCATCACCAGATAAAGCTACTTTTACATTTTTGCTGGCTAATTTGGAGACCAAATAAGTTGGTATTTGTGAGGGGTCAGCAAAAGGCTCGTCATAGACAAATGGTAATTTAAAGATTATTTCGCTTGCTTGATTTGGATTTATGTACAACTCAGAGTGATCTGTTCCAAGATATTGTGCAACCTTGCTTGCATGAAAAGCCTCATTATATTTTTCGTTATTAAAACCAATAGTAAAGGTTTTAATGGGGGCAGTGGATTGAGCTTGCATCAGCGAAACTACTGTAGAGGAGTCAACACCCCCCGATAGAAATGCGCCCAATGGAACATCAGCAAGCATCTGCAAATTTATCGCACTCTTCAAGAGATTCTCTAATTGATTTGCAGCATCAATGAAGGTTCCCTCAAAAGGCTTTTGGGCTGCCTCAAGCATAACTTTTTTCAATTCCCAATAAGCAGTAATTTTTGGCTCGGGCTCAGCCATTGATACAGTTAATATATGGCCCGGCAATAACTTTGCTACACCGCTATATATTGAATAAGGTGCAGGGACATATCCAAACCTAAGCATGAGGGTTAATGAGTTTCTACAAATCTTCCCTTCAAATCCAGGGTAGGCTTTTAAAGCCTTAAGTTCTGATCCGAACAAAAAAATTCTACTATCATCAATATTTTGCCACCCAAAATATAAAGGTTTCTCACCAAAACGGTCTCTTGCAAGAACAAGTTGTTTACTTTCACTACACCAAACCGCCATGGAAAACATTCCATTAGACTTTTGCAAGGTATTCTCAATTCCCCAACTTTCAAAGCAAGCCAATAATGTCTCGGTATCTGAATGCCCCCTCCATGTTGGTCGAATTCCTTGAGCCTCTAACTCCGCACGCAAAACCGCATGGTTATAAATTTCACCATTAAAGGCAATAACAAACTTTCCACTTTCTGAAATCATGGGTTGATAGCCCGCATTTGAAACATCTACTATAGAAAGTCGTTGATGAGAAAAGCCAATCCCATCCCCAGAATTAAACCAAATTCCACCATCATCCGGCCCCCTATGAACTAGTGATTCCCCCATTCGAGCTAGTATCTGCCGGGGGTTCAGCATATTGGGGAATATTGGAGAGGTTAAGAAGCCTGAAAATCCACACATAAGTTACCTTTATATTAATTACTTTTGATCGCGTGGAGTGCGCAAGGCATTTCAACCCCTAATTTATCCTTAGGGGTAATATGATTTATACCAATCCACAAAAGCATCGACACCAACTTTGATGGAAGTTTCGGGCTTAAAATTTACCCAATCACGCAGCATCTCTGTGCTTGCATACGTTTCGATTACATCGCCGGGTTGGAGCGGCAAAAATTGCTTTTGAGCCTTCACGCCCAATTTATTTTCAACAGCGTCAATAAATTCCATTAGAGGAATCGGCTTACTTGCCCCAATATTAAAAATCCTAAATGGCGCATCACTAATATGAGGCAATGGGGAGGCGGGATCGTAATCATTAGTAGCTGTTGCGGGCTTGTCAAGCGCTAACACTACACCCTTAGCAATATCATCAATGTATGTAAAGTCTCTCATCATTTTTCCACCATTGAAAATCTTAATGGATTCCCCTTTAAGGATGGCACTAACGAATAAAAATAATGATTGATCGGGCCTACCCCAAGGGCCATATACAGTAAAAAAACGAAGTCCTGTAGTAGGGAATCTATAAAGATGGCTATAGCTGTGAGCCATTAATTCATTAGCCCGCTTAGTGGCAGCATACAAACTAACGGGGTGATCCACCCCGTCTTTCTCTGCAAAAGGGGTTTTAACATTCCCCCCATACACGCTTGAACTTGATGCAAATACTAAATGCCCCACTTTTGCGCTTCGGCACCCCTCAAGAACATTAAGAAATGATGTCAGATTACTATCTGCATAGCTATGAGGGTGCGTCACTGAGTAGCGCACTCCAGCTTGAGCAGCCAAATGCACCACCCCATCAAATTTATGACTAACGAAAAGCCTTGCAATACTCTCCCTATCAAATAAATCAGCTTTTATAAAATGAAAATATTCATATCCAGAGAGAACATCTATTCGTGAATTTTTTAAATTAGGATCATAGTAATCATTTAGATTATCCAGACCAATGACTTGGTCGCCTCTCTCTAATAAGATTTTTGCAACATGCATCCCAATAAAACCAGCTGCTCCCGTAACAAGATAATTTTTCATACTTTACTAATCTCAAGCGCTTTAGAAATATATTTAATATATTGATCGATGACTACTTTTTCGTCGAAACATAATTCCATTTTTCTTCTTGAGCTTAATCCCATAATTAAGCGATCCGAAACAGGCAGCATTAGTATTTTTTCCATTTTTTTAGCAAGATCATTAGAGTCGCGCGCCGAGCATAAAAAGCCGTTAATACCATCGTCAACAACATCTCTGCAACCGGGCATATTGGTTGTAATAATAGGCCTACCTACAGCCGCCGCCTCCAATAGCGACCTAGGAACACCCTCCTTATAATAAGAGGGAAGCACTATACAATCAGCCATTAATATTTCCGATAAAATATCCCTTGAACCTCCGCGATAAGAAACAACCCCATCAGCCGTGAGCTCATTCATTTGAGAAGCTGATATCGAGGCAGGATTTTCGGCATCCAAAAATCCAACCAACCAAAATTCAGTATTGGGAAATTTAATCTTAAGGTTTCTGGATGCGTCAACATATTCCGCTATACCCTTGTCCCACAACATACGAGCAATTAATATAAAACGAAAGCTTCTACCGTATGAATTAGAGGCTGGAGCATATTTAAACTGTTCAAGATTTACACCTGAACCAGGCAATCGCTCGCATTGAGATTTCCTAATCAAGCGATATTTTAAGAATAATTGCATATCTTCATTGTTCTGAAAAAAAACAGTGGAAGATTTTATAAATGCAATTTTGTATAAAAACCTTATAATTTTAGTCAAATAATTATCTGATGAAAATATACTTCCTAAACCAGTTATATTATTAATAACTTTACAGCCGATCAAAGGCGCCAAAAGCGACCCATAAATATTAGGTTTTATAGTAAAGGTGAGCAATACATCAGGAGAAAGTCTTTTTATTGCAGTGTATGTAGCAGCAAGAGTACAAAATTCCTTAAAAATATTTTTTCCTCTACTTTTTATATTTAAAGGAATAAAATCGCAACCCAAATTATTGAGCTGCTCCTTGTAGGAATCATCAGCAGCAATAACAGTAACTCTGCAGCCTCTTGCCTTTAATGCTTTTACTAAATTAGCTCTGAAGTTAAAAACCGTCCAACAAGAATTTGCAAAAATAGTAACATTAATAGCATCCAATTTCTTAATCATATATGTGATATAAAATTCACTCCATTGTAGCTTTCTATAATCTCCTTATCAGTAGTTTCATTTATTTTTTTTATTCCATATATAAAAGTACAGGAGGCGGCATCAAGGCTTTGTGGATATCTAGCAAGAATATAATCTAAATACTTTATCCAAAATATAAAAGGTCGAACAATAAGCTTTATGATTTTTTGGATTCCCTTGCTGGACGAAAAAGAAATAAGTAGATATTCGATAGACCAAACAAGGGCTGTAGCAGGCCCAGCAACGAGCCCAGACTCAATTTCACTTATTAAGTTAAATAATCTACGATGCCCTGATAAGGTAAACCGAGTGAAGTCATATGCGCCCTCATGAACTTGCTGCATAAAGGGAATTTCAGAATATAAAAGTGCGTCAATTTTCATAACCCTTAAGATTTCTGAGGAAACAACTTCTGGATATAAAACATGTTCTAGGACAGCTGTAGTAATAACACAATCAAATATTTCATCGAAAAAGGGTAAATTATGTGCATCACAAAAAATAGTTACATCCGCATTAGTATCAATATCACAAAAAATTATTTCAACAAATGAATATTTTCCAAATAGCATATTTAATTCCTGGCTTTGTCTTCCACACCCTACAACCAATATTCTAAATTTCTGGAGTGTCGAACTAGCGATACGCTTATTGATATTATTAAGTATTCTATTACGAGATAAATTAACTGATGGAGAGGGGAAAAAATTATTTATAAAGTTTAGTTTTTTCTTTTTAAGATTTTGATAGTTTTGAGGTTTAAATAGCTGATTATTTGGATGAATTATGACAGGTACTTTATCTGAAAAATCATAAGTTAATTGGCAATTTACGCACTCTATATAGGATTGATCTCCATTCTTTTTATCTACCAATTTTCCATTTTTACAATTAACGCAAGCTAATATATCTAAAATATTATTCATTTTTTTCTATTATTGAAATGTGAGTTATTTATGCAAATTGCATTCAAATATGCAAGCGGAAGAAAAATTACCCAAAGATAATCAAATTTAAGCAAATAAGGATTGGTAGCATTTGCAATTAAAAAACAAATCAATCCAACTAAAATTGGAAGAATAATGATTGAATATTCTTGATTTTTTTTTAATTTTTGAATTAGCTTTATTATCATCCAAATAATAGAGATTAAGTATACTAAAAATCCAATTATTCCGACTTGAAACAAAAGAGCTAAGTAAGATAACTCATAAGCCCACTGCATTTCTTCTAAATTTTTATTATCAATCGCTGCAGCTCCATGCCCAGCCCCAATTAAGGGATTCTCCAACCACCCATCAATTAAGGCATGAAATTGCTCGTTTCTTCTATAAGCAGATTCGTTTGTGGGATTGTCAAAATCAAATCCCGCGCTTAATCTATCTAAAAGCAGGGAAATATCTAACTGTAAAATATAAGAAGAGATACTAATTAGCATGATACCAATTATAGAAATTCTTAAAAAATTGAACATATCGAACCTTTTGGTTGCAAAAGATTTGAGTATTAGATAAATCACTGGGGAAAGAGCCAAAATAATCCATAAAGCTCTTCTGCTAGATAATAGTGCAATAAAAATTCCAATCAAAACTATAGCTATTTCCACTTTATTATATTTATTATTCGTAATGTCTATAATTATCTTAGTTATTAAAAATGGTAATGAAAAGTTGAGAGTTGTAAGCCCGGCATGAAATAGCCCAGCCTGACCTTCATAAATTCCAATGTTAATAGATGGATTCATTTGCTCAAATATCTGCATTGTCCCCAATTGAGTTACTCGAAGAAAATCCCCTATAAATAAAAATGTCAAAATTTCAACCCCCAATAAGCCAACTAAAATTGAATTATAGAATGGTGTGAGATCCTCAATTCTATTAAAAACCCCAATAAATAATATATAAGCTAATGGCCATAGTAAATAAACACCACTCACTCTAATAGCTCCTGGAGTTTGGTTTACCAATCCGATTATTATCCAAATAAATGAAATTGCAAGGCAAATGGCTGAGAATATTAAAATATCCTTGCAATACTTAAGTCTCAAACTATTTACTCTAATTGCTGAAAAAACACATATAAATATTAGAAAAATCCCTCTCTCATACTGCCATGAGGTCGGTATTATCATCATTAAAATGAAAAATATTTTTAATAAGTATTTTGGGGTGATATACTTCAATATCTTATTTCTTCGATAATTTTATAATTAATTGTTTAAAGAGCCAAGTTATTGAACCCTCTGTAATCAAAATTTTTAATGACTTGAAATAACGATTACTTCTTATTAAATATATAGAATATCTTGTAGAATTTATTTTTAGAGCATTAAATATTAAAGCGTTTTTTAAATAACTATTAAATATTATTTTATTTTCATTATATATCAATTCATAATTAGAATGAGAATTATTGCCACTATGAATTCTATAAAAAACAGTGTTTAATGAAATGCATATCGCTAGACTGATGTTTGATACTTTTAAAAATAAATCGTAGTCTTCATTTTGTTTTAACCTAACATCAATTCCACCCACTTTTTCATAAAAAGTTGACCTAACCAGCGCTGTTGATAAAATTATATTATTTCCCTCCAGTAAGCCAGAGAATATGCTCTTAGGGGCGTGAGGTTCAACCCGCATTCTTGCGTAATATGAACCAAGTTTTAGAGCCTGAGTTGAATCCGAAACCCTTAATATTTCAAATGGGCTATAGACAATGCCAATGTTATCTGCACTATTTGCAGCACTGATCTGTAATTCTAATTTTTTTGGATGCCATAAATCATCACAATCCAAAAATGCTATCCAATCTCCGTTAGCATGTTTAGCGGCTAAATTACGAGCCTCACCTAATGAAGTGTGTTTTTCCGATAAAAAATATCTAAATCTCTTATCTTTATATTCCTGAAAGATTTGGGCACTTAAATCAGTTGATCTATTGTCCCAAAAGATTAGCTCCCAGTCTTTATAAGATTGATTGATTACAGTCTCTAGCGTCTCCCTTAAAAATTCTTGCCCATTAAAACAATTAATTATTACGCTTATCATTTGCTATTTTTACGAAGATTTAAAAGAACTTTAGCCATTATAGGGAGGGTATATTCAAGCGAATAATTTTTTATCACCTTTTCTCTGCCAGCCTCTCCCCATTGCAAGCGCTTTTGTGGGTTGTCACGTACCTCCCTTAGTGCATTAAGCCATTCAACGTCATTGCTAACTAAAAACCCACAATTTGAATCTATTACATTATTATTTGCACCAATCGAGGAACCTATAACAGGTACACCACAAGCCATATATTGAATAAGCTTAAAAGCGCACTTACCTCTCGTCCACTCATTATCTGGAAGGGGCATAACCCCCACATCAAAGGTGTTGATCAGATTTACCTCTGAAACCTCTTCCCACTCTAACTCAATGATTTCAATATTTGGAATTAATGGGGCTTTACCACCTATTACAACAAATCTTACTCGGCTTTCCTGCCCCAATTTAGTTAAAGGATCGATCAATAATTTGAGATATTTTTCTGTAGAGGGTGACCCAACCCATCCAACAGTGAATATGGAAGACTTTAATTTCGACATTGGAACATAGAGTTTTGTGTCGACCACCGTTGGAAGGTAATTTACATTTTTATTTAGCTTTTCGGCATAAGAGAGTAAATTTTTATTTCCACATGAAACAGTTGTTGAATTTTTAACCAGCGAATCAATTTTTTTTCCTAAAATTTTATTAAACCCCCCCAAATTACCAGTTCTATATTTTAAATAAAATGCATCATCCCAATCGTACATATACGGAATGTTGAGTAATTTTTTTTCCAACCAAGATGGCATTAGAGGATAAAGCTCACAATACAGTATTGCAGCATCAAAGCTATTTATTTTTGCTAATTCATAAAATCTCTTAACTCCGCTCGTTATCAGACCCGAAATAGGTAATGATGATTTTTGAAACCGCCTTTTTAAATACTCATCATTTAGTAAAAAGTTTAACTGTAGATTAATTCCATACTCAACCAAACCCGGTCGGTATTGCATTAATCTGTAACGAGTACTTGCGGCTAACTCCCCATAAAGAGCAAAACAAATAATGTTTATCATAATTAGTTAGTAAACCCATTTTATCCGTATTGCGTGCGTGCTTTGACATTTTAAATCTTGTCTAATTGAATTAATAAAAACAATTAGCAATCGTTTCTAAATCCAACTATTTTTTTTGATGCCCTGCCTCTGATAGACCATCCAAAAGAGCGCATTAGATATCCGAGTCGATCTGATTTAAAAAATTCTTTTTTATTAAAGCCATCAAATGTGGCAGTTGTTAAATAACAGTGATTAAGTAATTTTTTAGAAATTTCTTCTACACTAAAATTCTTTTCCCAGTAACTAAAGCATTTTCTCGATTCAGTATCATAGTTGCTAAGAACTTCTTTGATTGCTTTTGATAATGAGCAATGCGACTCATAACTTTCAGCTGTAATTTTTTCCCCTAGACAAAATCCTGAATTCTCATAAATGAGTTTAAATTTATAGTTTCCTGAAATTTTAGAAAAAGAATAATCAACCAAAAAGGTTGGGATTCCGATCGAAGCGGCTTCTAACGCACTTGTTCCCATTGCGAATACTATATCAACATTCTCTCTCAACTGCCGGTGCAAATCTTCAGAAACTAATTCTCCAAGGAAGTCCACTTTTAATTTTGCAGAGCTTAATTTAGTTGCCTGCAATTCCAATTTTCTTCGAAAGTCTCCATCGCCGATGATGCTTAACTTTACCTTGCAATCTAGATCAGTCAAATTATTCAAACGAAATATCAAATGCTCGAGAGATCTATATTTAAAATCGGCAAGCCTACCCACCCATGCCAAGCTTAAATAATCTTTTTTTCTTACAGAGCTCATTCGTCTTTCCAGCCTTGGTGATGCAACAGGTAAAAATTCTGAAATGACTAATTTTTTCCCAAGAAATTGCTCTGTTCGACTTAAATTCTCTCTATCCATAAAAGCTAGCCCATCTTTACTAATTAGTTCACTTACGATCGCTCTTATTTTTTTTCTCCTATGAAAGGCTAATGTATTAATTGCTACGGCAATTATTCTCCATAGTAAAAAATTAGAGTTTTCATTAAAAATTGCAGGATCAAAGTTATGTGGGTGTAAATTCCAAAAAAATATTTTGGATGTGCTGTCAATCTTATCTAAATAAGGGAAGCGCCATGGTAAAAAACTTTGAAATATAAAGAGACTATTACAGGGGTATAGATCACCCCTATCTATTCGTATTAAACGCACACCTTCGGGAAGGTTTTTTGCCATAAACCCATCCGAATAATCTACTACATAAATATTTAATTCCGAACTTAAAGCCTTAGCAACTCTAAGAAACAGGAGAGAAACGCCACCCACATTATGATGTGGAAAATAAAAAATTATATTATTAAATGCTTTCACCGTATAACCAATGCTCAACTTGCCTTCAGAAGTAAAAATAACACTATTTTTTATTATGTTATTAACAATCTAATTTCAGTTAAATATTTATTTAAAGAATTCGTTGATTGAGTTAATAACTTTTTCTTGCTCCTCTGGTTGCAAACTTGCATGTAATGGCAAACTCAAAAGTTCCCTACTTAATTTTTCTACCACAGGCAACTGATACGGAGCTGAGTAAAGAGTTAAAAAATGATTGGGCATGTAATGAATACCACACTCGATATTTTTCTGCTTGAGGAAACTCATTAAATTATCTCGGTTATCATTAAGAATCCTGACGGGGAAAATATGAGGAATATTGCGGTGATAATTAAATTTAAACAATTCAACACTTTTGTGAGTAGATAAGGCATCAACATACCTCTCAGCACACACCCGTCTTTGGCGACCAAACTTATCTATTTTTTTTAACTGCTCCCTACCAATCGCGGCCATAAGATTACTCATGTGATTTCTCCAGCCTTGATTCTTGACATCAAAAGCCCAACTTCTTTCGCCTTTGTATCTTTTTTCGGTATCCTTCTCAACTCCTAGCAATCTTAGGTCTTCGATTTTTGTGGCTAAACTCATATCGCCAGTAATGACCGCACCACCCTCTCCGGATGTAATGTTTTTAATTCCATCAAAACTAAAGCAAACCACATCACCCACTGAACCCACATAAGCGCCATCTTGCATACAACCAAATCCATGGGCAGCATCCTCTACGACCCTCAAATTATATTTTTTTGCAAATTCATAAACCTCTTTCATGCCTTCATTATTACTTCCATAGTGCACCGGCATAATTACTTTAGTTTTAGATGTCACCCTTAGTAAAGCATCATTCAAATCTATAAAACCTTTATCCAAAGTTACATCACAAGCTACAGGCGTTGCTCCTGTGGCAGAAATTGCCTGAAATGAAGCGACATATGTCAGACTTGGCACCAAAACCTCATCACCTAATCCAACACCCAACCCCTGCAAAGCAAGATGCAACGCGGCAGTCCCAGTACTAACGCAGATTACTTTGTTATTTGTTTTAATAAACGCCTGAATTTCACTTTCAAAGAGCTTTACCTCTTCCCCCATTCCCAAATAGCCTCCATCAATCACCCTTTCTAAAGCCGACTTTTCCTCCGACCCAACAAATGATTTTGAAAGTCTTATTAGGCTCATAATTCACTCCAATTGTAAGGAAATGAGTTTAAATCGAGATTATTCGCCTCATTTGGATCATGCTCTTCGCTAGATATATTTAATAGAATATTTTTATCGAACTCAATACCTTGGAATGCAACCCAAAGCCCAGGGTTGACTGTCAGGCGGGAGTAATTGCTAGAGGGTCCTAACTCTATTTCAAAAATCTCTACCTTTGATTTCTTTTGGCTGGATAACACCTCGTTCAAAATGACAAACTTTATTTTTCCTGCTATGACAATCAAATTTAAAGTTGCACGCAAATGACATTTCCATCCCTTAACTTCAGATTGATTTATTGTCGAGAAGTAAGCCTCTCCAAAGCCTACATACCCATCAGAACTAGCCTTCATGGCATGAAAAATATTCCCCTTGGGGTTATCAATTTTCTTTAATGGCGTAATTAACACTCCATCAATCATTAGTTCGCCCAACTTGCATTAGATTTGATAGCAGCTTCTTCATAAATTGAAATCTGGTCCGTTGTAATATCGAACATTTCTGAAGATTTGACGTTGTAATATGCATCATACCAACTCGCTATTAAGTTGACCATTTCGATATAAGTCAACGTAGATAACCACTTCATATGAAAAAGTGCTTTGTCACAATTAAGCTTTAATAGTCCCGCCTCATGAAATGGGATATTTGCAGTTATTGCATACATATCATTTTTACTTGCAAACCCCCACTTTTCACCCAGATCTTGTAGGAGATCTACAACCGCTCTATTCTGCTCTGCGCGCGGTCCAAAATTAAATGCCTCGCCATGTAACTTTTCACTTTCAAGCAAATTCATACCTAAACATAGATATCCACTTAATGGCTCCAAGACATGCTGCCAAGGGCGAGTTGAATTTGGGCTGCGAATCTCAACTTTTCGTCCAGCAGTCCAGGCTCTCAAGCTATCAGCAATAATTCGGTCCTTAGCCCAATCACCACCTCCAATTACGTTACCCGCCCTTCCAATCCCAATACGAATATGCTTATTAGCCCCGCTAAAGTAAGAATGGAGATATGACTTTATAACTAATTCGGCTGCACCTTTTGACCCGCTGTAGATATCTTTCCCACCAAGGGCGTCGGTCTCCTTGTAGCCCCAAACCCACTCCACATTGTCATAACATTTATCGCTGGTGATGAGAATTACGACGCAAGGATTTTTTGAATGTCGCAGGGACTCCAAAAGGTTCATTGTTCCCACCGCATTGGTCATAAAAGTATCTACAGGATCGGTATAGGAAGTCGAGACAATTGCTTGAGCAGCTAAATGAAATATAAAATCCGGCTTCTCATTGGAAATAATTTTTTTAAAATTCACTAAATCACATACATCACCGATACAGTGCTTAATCTTATGCTCAAGACCCAGCGCAATGAACATAGATGGAACTGTAGGAATGTCTTTAGAATAACCTACAACATTTGCGCCCAACTTAAGGAGCCACGTAGTTAGCCAGGCCCCCTTAAACCCAGTATGCCCTGTAACAAGAACTTTTTTATTTCGATAAGAATTTTTATACACTATTTGAATCCCAAGTCTTCCATGGAGCTCTTGGGCTAGCCCATAAAGCATTTAAATCATTTTTATCACGGAGTGTATCCATGCATTTCCAGAATCCTGGATGACTATAGGTATAAAGTTGACCCTCTTGGGCCAACTTTTGCAGGGGCTCTTGCTCAAAAATACAATCATCGCCGTCATTTATATAATCGAACACCCTTGGCTCACATATAAAGAAGCCGCCATTAATCCACGAGCCGTCCCCTCTTGGCTTCTCTAAAAACCTATTCACCAATCCATTTGAATTGGCTTCAAATGTTCCGAATCTGCCATCCGGCTGAACTGATGTCATAGTAACTGCTCCACCATGCTTTACATGAAATTCAAGCTCTGCGTTCATATCAAGATCACTCAAACCATCCCCGTATGTCAACATGAACCTATTTTCACCGACATAGGTCTGAGCCTTTTTGATTCTGCCCCCGGTCATGGTGTGCTCGCCCGTATCAATCAATGTGATTTTCCATGGCTCACTTTGATTATTGTGAATGGTCAACTTATTATTACTTAAGTCGATAGTGACGTCACTTCGATGCAAAAAATAATTTGAAAAATATTCTTTAATGTAGTAACCCTTGAATCCCAAAAGGACAACAAAATCATTAAACCCATAGTGAGAATATAGCTTCATGATATGCCACAGCATGGGTTTACCACCAATTTCAACCATGGGCTTAGGTCGAATATCGGTTTCTTCAGATAGGCGGGTACCCATACCGCCAGCAAGAATTAAGACTTTAATTTTTTATCCCTTTATTATCGTTATAAAATTTACTAAAAACACTACTAATACTGAATTGCCAATAGCAACCTTAAAATCCATTAGGATAAATATTAACTCTAGGCTCATAGAGATAGCTCCTCAGCAATTTTTCTCATACTCCGCTGATCCTCATATGTATGCCACATGTTGCAAGACCTTAATGATTCTGACGGATTAAAGAACTCACACCGCCTAACATGATCGGCTTCACGCAGACCTAAAAAATCAAAAATCATGCATTTTGTTGTTTCATAATTCAATACCAAATCTTCAAAAGATATTCTTAAAACATTGGGGTGAGATTCTTTTGAAATTTTTTTTCTCTGTATCCTTATTCTCTCTATAAAAAGATCGATATTATTGGCAGATGTTATACCGGCAAAGACATCTCTATACTTAGAGTCAGAATTAGCATAATTTTTAGCAGCGATAAAAATATCTCTAGGATCCCTCTCTACAACAATGCTCTTTATTTTATGAAAGAATTTAAAATAATCTTGAGGGCAATATGGCTCTAACGCATTATTAATAACAACCATTTTCGCATCACTTCCGTATCGAGAATAAAAAATATTTTCAATAAAATTTCTTACTGCTTCGTAAAAGCACTCGCCGTCAGACCAATAGAAATCGACATGCGGCCAAAGTACATGATGCTTAAATAACTTTCTCTCTAATTTCTCAAGAAATATATCAACCGGAGAAATGCTTCCATCCATAATAGGGAATGGCCACTCTATTCTGCAACTGTTTTTAACTAACCTCTCAATTAATAGTCTAGATTCAATACTAAATTTAGGGTAAAGATTGTTATACCCTGAGCCAGAGCGCCAAAGCCTCTCAAGCCCTTTTGGTCTGGCGCCAAGAGAATTAACCACCTTCTTAAATCGCCTGATTGCGGCATCGGACCTCACGATGGACCATCTTCGAACCAGCGCCTCCTCAAGATCTGCAATACCACCTTGAATTCGAATTAATTCAAAATCATCTTCTTGATCAGGGCTACTTACCCCCCGAACCTCCTGCAACAAGTTGGAAACAGCAGATTTACCAGACATCAAATATCCCGATACATCAATAAATCCTATGTTACCGATCATTTGATTTACTCAGCAAAATTGAGTTTATAAACATTTAAAAAAATAAATCCTAAAATAACCTTCCACTATCAATTCTATTCCGAAAATCATGAACCATTTCCTTTATTCCTTGATTAATATTAATTTTTGGCTCCCAACCCAAATCAGTATTAATTAATGTTGGCTCACCATAAAACCCAAATTGATCTCTTCTTGTGGGCTCGCCTTGAATAATTGGATAGGTTTGCGGATCATATCCAAACTCCTTAATAATCAAGTTAAGCAAATCCTGCACATACGTTTTTTTACCAGTGCACACATTATAGGTTTTTCCATATGCCCTTTCATTTGCACATCTGTAAAATGCATCAACCGCATCTGTGACAAATACAAAATCTCTAAACCTATCTAGAGAGCCGCGCACTAAAATCGGCTCTTTTCTTGCAACATATGTCATATAGATACTTGCCATACCCTGCAATAAATTTTCCATATCCTGGCCCGGACCATATATATTAAATAGCCTTAGGCAAGTAAAGTTGACTCCAAAATTCGCATAAATTCGGCACAGAGCCTCTGATGAATATTTTCCGACTGCATATGGCGACGGCAAGTCAATTGCCGTATCCTCTGTAATTGGGAATTTAATAGGAGTTCCGTACACATTTACTGAGCTTGCAAAAATGACTTGCTGAATTTTTTGATCCATAGCCCACTTCAATAAAGTCATTGTTGGAAAAATATTTGATCTGAGATCGTATAAGGGCTCTTGAAATGACGTTTCTTGACCAACTCTAGATGCCAGATGAAAGATAACATCAAATTTTTCTTTTGGAAGCTGAGCGCCAGCATCATCATTTGAAAGATCAAGCCATTTAAAACGAGCCTCTTGTGGAACATTAGTTCTATAGCCTGAAGAAAGGTTATCCAAGACCAAAACATCCCAGCCTTCACTCAAAAGGCGTCTAGTCAAATGTGAACCCACAAAACCAGCGCCACCTGTAACAACTGCCTTCATTGGCTACTCCTGTTTTAAAATACGTTGGATACTGATTTAAACTTCAAATCAACTGCAGCAACAATATGCTTAGACGCAATTAATTTATATAAGGGCGCCTAAAATTTAAAAAATGATGCTTATATTATTAGTCTATACCCGAAGCAAAGTCTGATTTTGGCATTTTTTTCATATAATTCAAATCATCAATCGTGTCGACACTTCTCTCAGTGGGCGAGGTTTTAATTCCAAAAATAGGTATATCGTGCTCTATACATCTAAGCTGCTCCACGTTCTCCATCAACTCTAGATCACCTGGCTTTTTAGCAATATAGCTTGAAAGAATTTCTCTGGAGTATAAATAAACACCATGTATTTTATAGTGCTTATTGATACCATCTCTAGAGTACGGTATTAAACTTCGAGAAGCAAATCTGATGCGATTGTTTCCGCCCAGAGCAACCTTAATTTCCGACGGATTATTTTCGGCAAATTTTATGGGCGAAACTGCCGTGTAAAACGAATGGGGATTGATAGGAGCACTCATAACATCTCGAATTACCTCAGTATTTATTAATGGTTCATCAGCCTGCACATTAATAAAATAATCCACATCCAAAAAATTTTTTGATGCCTCGTACACTCTCTCGGTGCCATTTTTGCACTCAGTTGAGGTCATAACTACAGGTATTTCAAAGTGTGTGCAAACTTTTAGAACCTTATCTGAATCTGTCGCCACAACAACCCTAGCAAGTTTGGCTGAAATGACACGCTTGGCAACCCAGTAAATCATAGGCCTACCATGTATATCCTCAAGCACTTTCTCGGGCAAACGTGAGGAGTTAAGCCTGGCGGGTATAACAACCATAAAAGTTTTTTCGTTCACGATAGCCAGCCGCCATCCACCGGGATTGATGCTCCACTAATATAGCTAGCGGAGTCGCTCAGGATAAATTCACATATTCCTACAATCTCATCAGACTCACCCCATCGACGCATCGGAGTTCTATTAACTATAAATTGATAAAGATTTTCATTATTCTTAAATTTATCAAAGTAGGATGTTTTACAAAAACCTGGCAATATAGAGTTACAGGTTATTCCATATTTACTATATTCGACTGCAACACTTCGAGTAAAGCCATCTAACCCAGCCTTACTGACTGCATACGCACCCAAATCCGCCAGACTTTTTTGCGAAAGAATCGAGCTAATATTTATTATTCGTCCGGAAGAATTATTTTTTAAAAAAGGTAAAATAAGCTGAGTTAGAAAAATAGGTGCAAATAAATTTGTTTCGCAAACCTCTTTTATCTCATCCAAATTTAAATCCTCAAGAGATTTTCGACATCTCATTCCAGCATTATTTATAATGCCCCATAAAGATTTTTTATATTTAAGCAATAACGGAGTAAGCATGCTTTGCACTAAATCAAAATCAGTGACATCAAGAGTTAATATTTCAGAGGTTAAATTATTTATCTGGCAATACTCTTTTAACTTGCAAGCGTCATCTTCGGACCTTGTTATTCCAATAACTATGTATTTGTGACAAAGTGACTTAAACAGATTCTCACCAAATCCTTTACCAACACCGGTTACGATCACAACCTTCTTCAAATAATTACCTCACGAATACCTAAAGAAATCAATTCACTATCATTTGTTTTATAAATCATAGGACTACCAACCCCATTCAGCAATACAAGCCTTAAAAAATCACTTGTTCTTTTTTTGTCTTTAAAGCAAAGTGAATTAATTCGGTCTTGTAGATCCATGGCGCTCATCCCTACTTTATTTGCAGAAAATGAGCATGGCAAGCCAATCTTATCAAGAGTCCCCTTAAGCCATGTTAAGTCATTCTCTTTAAGTAAATTCAGTGAAATGCATATCCTAAAAATCGCCACCATACCCAATGCCACACCCTCCCCATGCCTAAGCGTTTCCTCACCATCGTAGAAGGTGGCAAACTCGATTGCATGTCCAATGGTATGGCCAAAATTCAAAAAAAGACGATTAGCAGACTCTCCAATATCGTTTCTTACATACCGCTCTTTTTCCGTAAGAGAATAAGCTATTAGTGATTCAATATTTAGATCTTCAATGCACTTGGATTTATCAATTAAATTTTTAATTTCGCAACCGCCAATTGCAGCATATTTAATGATTTCACCCAAACCAGAGCGAATCTCCCGCAATGGAAGCTCCTTTAATAAAGCTGTATCTATAAATATACATTTGGGGTGATGATAAGTTCCAATTGCATTAACTGTCCTTCTAAAGTTTATGGCTGTTTTTCCCCCAACACAGCTATCAACTGCAGCCAATAATGTGGTCGGTATATGAATTAAATTTACGCCTCGGTACCAGCAGCTGGCAACAAAGCCAGCCAAATCTCCGATGACACCGCCGCCTACGGCAATGATTGTAGTGTCTCTTGAAATATTCTTACGGTCTAAGTCCGCGAAAATCTGAAGTGCAGAAAAAAAGGTTTTGTTATTTTTTTTCGCAGGAACAATTTTATAATTAGCAGAGTAACCATTATATTTATCGAAAAATAAATCCTTATATTTATCGAAGATATATTGATCAATTATAAAATAAAGCTCACCTTCGATATTATGCTCTTTTAAATGATATTGAAGATTTTTTACAATATTACCATCGATCAACACTGGGTACTCAATAGAGTTACCAAGGTTAATAGTAAGAGCCCTCATTATAAAACTCCCGAGTTAACAATTAACTCAAACAGATCATGATCGGAAGAATTCCTCAACGAGACTAAATTAATAGCATCTAGATTTACAAAATTAATTGGCTCACATAACCTTGATTTCACCCGCAAAAAATCTCTCAATCTAACTATAGATAAAATTCCATAGTCATATTGAGATGCAAGATCAGTATTGTCTAGCCTATGATGATTAGAATAAGTTCCTATAGCTGAATTGCATAAATTATCGACTATAGCACTGTACCCATTATAAATTTTATCAACAGTAATAAAAGGAAAAAGAGGGTTATATACAACTAAAATCTCTTTATCATAATTTGATATATGGATGTATTCAGATACAATTTTGTAAAACTGATTAGAAAGACCTGTGTCATGCTTATAAACAGTTATTTTGGAGCTGGATGAGCGAAGCCAACCCAAGTCAAGATTAGACATAATATCAATCTTAGCAACCCTTCCATCGGAAGAAAGTCTGTCAACCAAATTAGGCATAATACTATTAACAATTTGAAAAACAAAATCGCGACTCATTGAATATCGATTTATTAAATATTCTGAGTTTAGTGGGATCAATATATTCATATCTACTTCTTCAGGGTAACTCGCATATGACTGCTAGCGCCCAAGACTTTTAACCATTCCTGAAAAATAGCCAAGTAATCATCAGATATTTCTTTTGCAAATTTAAAAATAGACTTATCATCATTCAGAAAATTTCGGACTATATCGATATCAAAATTTCCTGGTGTATCTAGTTGCACCAACTTAAATCCGCTTCTAAGTGCAAAAGACGGTATATTCATCGGCGTAAAAGCTTGGAGGTGCATTGGAGGGAATATTCCATGCGCTAGAGGTCTAAATTCATTGTACCCAATTGCAGCATTATCAAGACCATTGGCATTTGGGGTGTGAAAATGGTGAAGCCCTCCGGAGGTCATAATTGCACCAATAGACTTCATGAACGTAAAGGGGTCCGCCAAATGCTCAATTAATTCAAAATGTAAAATTAAGTCGAACTTTTCAGATCTGCTTTTAGCATAACTTTCTACGCTCATGGCCTCAAGCGTGATTTCACTATCAACATTCTTTTCTATTGCAGTCCTATCTATGTCTATGCCATAGAACTCAAATTGCTTATCTGGGATATGCTCCAAAACTGCATCCTTAAGTTCAGACAAGAAGATTCCAGAATTACAACCTACCTCAAGCACTTTTATAAGTTTCTTATCTACATAATTTTTTCTTAACAGATCAACTATAAAAGCAGTTCGCTCCGAAAGTATTTGATTACCAGTCCCATGCCTACTGCGAAGCAAGCTACCGAGCATCGCATTACATGAACATTCGTTGTAATAATATGTAAGCGCCTCAATCGAAGGGCAAGGATTTACAAATCTTGTAAGGCAGTGATCGCACTCGACAACACCGTATTTATCATGGAAGAGTTCTAGCCCCCTCTTTTCGTTACTTCCACAAGCAGGGCACTTTCGATCTGAAAAACTTAAGGAGAATTTCTCAAAAACTTCTTTAGCATCATTGATACGCTGGTTAAAGATTTCCTCTGCTTGCTCTTTTGTCCTATTTTGCTTTAGAAAACTGACGTACTTAGGGTGATAACCATCAGATTTAGTAGAACTGGATTGCATGATATTGACTCACATTAAATATAAAAAATTCGAATCTCGTGAAATTAATAGGTTAACTATTTTAAGCAAGTAAATTGTATTCCTTTTTTTAAATAGTTATATAAAATTTTCTTTTCGTAACTAGAAAAGCAAAACTTAATAACGGCTAATAAATTTAATAAAAATAATATAATTTTAAAGGATATTGTTAAAGAATTTTGATTTTCATAAATAAAAACATAAAGTGCAGATGGAATTATTGCGAAAGAAAGCCTTAAGATTCTCCACCACTCAATTTCAAAAAAGAATAATTTTCTTGCTAAAATATAAACTGAGAAAGGTATAGCAATACAAAATACCAAACCCGAAAATGCTGCACCCATTAAGCCAAATTTATAAGTCAAGTATAGGCTAATTGGAATTTTTATTAATGCAGCACCAATATAAATAAATGGGAGGATTTTAACTTGCCTTGCAAAATAAAATCCAGCTGAGAAAAAATTCACTGTACTAAAAATGAGCTGCCCCAATATAAGTAAAAAAAATATTGGTAGCATTTCTGAATTCGAGTTACTGTTCAATAATAATTTAAAAATGTTATCAGAGAATAACGCACTGAATATTATTAAAATCCCGCCAATAATTAAATATATAGATAGTATCTTAGTAAAAAAATAATTTATTTTGGGATTTTCTCTATGCTCCATAATTAAGGGCATCCAAACCAAGCAAAATGGCGTTATTAAAATTACATTAAGTAATGAGCCAATTTTGATTGCTGCTGAAAATTCTCCAACCTCAGTCAAACCTAAGTAACGTTGCACAATAAAACGATCCATGCTTTCAAGCAATAAACTTCCAAAGCTTGCCAAAACAATCGGCAAGCCGAATTTCAGTAAATGCCCTATTTCATCGACCGAAACTCGAAATATAAAACAGGTTCTGCCATACACTATGAAAAAAATCAGTCCAATTAATAGCTGAGCATAAATTATTGCTTTAAATGGTTCGATTACACCACCTGAATTTTTTGATAATAAGTAGACTGTCAGAAATATGGTTAATACCATTAAGATAATTCCGAAGGCTACTGATTGCCAGGCTTTTTTTATCAACCGCAAAAATGAAATAAAATAATAGTTAATGAAACTAAGGGCGGCTCCAATAAAGGCACAACTAATCGAAGTGGAATAGGCTGGGGTGCCGGTTAACAGAGTCGATAAACTATCTGAAAATAAAATTGCAATCATAGATTGCAGAACTGCGCCCACAGATAATAGAAAAAATCCGGTTGTGAAGACTGTACGACGATCATCTGCATTTTTATAATCGTAATAAGACCTTGGTAACGCTGAAGTCACGCCAAAATAAAATATTGCGCTTGCAATACTGCTTGCTAAAAGTATTAAAGAGTAGGCCCCAAACCCTTCGAGAGATAGCGCTGTTGTAAGTAACGGGAGCAATATCAAACCCGATGCAGATTGAGCAATACTCCCAAGTCCATACAAAAGGCCGTGGCGACCTATTTCCTTAAGTCTCTGCCCAATTAAAAGATAACGAGATTCGTACTTAGCCAGATCTAACTACCCCATACCTGATAAAACTTCTCTCACACCTCGAATTACGCAATCTACCTGCTCGTTGGTCATAGTAGGCCCAATAGGTAGACTCAAAACCTGCCCATGAAGCATCTCAGAAATGGGCAAACATCCTTTCGGTAAATTCAGGGATTGATATGCCTTTTGCAAGTGAGGTGGTTTTGGGTAATGTATTAATGTACCGATCCCCAGCTCATTCAATCTCTGCTGAAGTAGATCTCGCTTAGCGTGTCTAACCACATACAGATGCCAGACACTACAGTCTTCACCCTCCATGCATGGCAAATGTAGTCCCTGAACTCCAGACAATTCCTCGTTATATTTCCTTGCTACTTTAGCTCGCCTTAGATTATCACGATCCAAATGCGGCAACTTCACCCTCAAAAAGGAAGCTTGAATTTCATCAAGGCGCGAATTAAAGCCAGGCATCTCATTATGGTATTTGAGGCCTGAGCCATAATTTCTTAATAAACGAATTTCCTCTGCAAGCTTCTCATCGCTTGTTACAACAGCCCCACCATCACCAAGACATCCCAGATTCTTCCCCGGGTAGAAACTAAAAGCAGCAGCATCCGCAAGCGCCCCAACTTTATTGGCCTTGTATGTGGCTCCGTGAGCTTGAGCGGCGTCCTCCAAAACTTTAAGATTAAACTTAGAGGCAATCTTCATAATTGGATCCATATCTGCGGGTCGCCCATATAAATGCACCGCAATAATTGCTTTGGTTGCTGGAGTAATTGCCTCCTCCAAAAGAGAGGGGTTCATATTAAAAGTTAAAATATCAGGCTCGATAGGAACAGGAATTGCTCCCACATGAGTTATTGCGAGCCAGGTAGCAATATAAGTATTGGAGGGAACTATTACCTCATCTCCCGGCCCCACGCCCCAGGCCCTAAGTACCAAAGTTAGGGCCTCTAAACCATTCCCAACGCCTATTGCATGGTCAGCCCCACAATATTTTGCAAACTCACTTTCGAATGCTTTTACTTCCTGATCTAAGATTAGTTGCCCAGAATTTAATACTCTATGAAATGCATCTAAAAGACCATCCTTGTAAGATAAATTAATTGATTTGATATCCAAAAAAGGTATAAACATCACTTAGGCTCAGTTAAAAATTCATGTATGTCAAATACCTTCCCTTGGTAACCATTTTTCAATAAATTTGCTCTTACCTCAGAAGGAATATGCCAAGCTAAGTTAAGAATTGGGGCGGATTGATCGGGCTCTAAATACAAATCAGACTCAGGTAAAATTGGTATGCGAGTGCCGGGAACATAATGCCCAACTTTAATTGAGCCCTTAATTTCATATACCCCAGATATATGAGTGTAATCCAATCCTAGAAGCTTAATCATTATTGCCGCACGACCAGGAAAGGCTTTTGCTCTCAATTTACCATGCTCAAGCACCAAAGCATCAATATGCTCTTTTTGTTCAAGAATCCAAGAATTCATCGAAGCCTCAAGCTCTCTGAATTGACTGGAAAATTTACTTTCATCAACGCCAATCTTTGTTGGCTCTCCAGGCCCGATAAATACCCTTATATTTCCACCGTATCGACTTACAAACTGTACATCCATAATATTAAGACCAAGGGATTTAGCAATAAATTCAAATGACTTAAAACTGTATGTACGCGGATGCTCGTGATAAAAAGTATCAAATTGATCGTAATCTAAAATGGCGCCCAAGTAATGATTTTCAATTACTATTACCGTGTTAGGGCCCTTAATTAAATTAAGATTTTTTATTAAGCTAGGCAGGTCCTCAATGTGCGCAAAAACATTTGTAAAGGTAATAATATCTGGGGATCCCACAAGACTCAAAATCTTATGCGCAGCCGCTTCATCAAAGAAGGAATTGATGGTGAGATGTCTAGAATCAGTAGCAGCACCTGTTGGTTCAACCCCAATAGTTTTACACCCCTTCTCTTCAAAGAAATTTAATAAGCTTCCATCATTACAGCCAATATCTAATACAAGCTTACCTTCGATTCCGCCCAATTTAAGATCTGCACTAGAAACCAATTCTTCCATGCCAGACAATACACTACCAGTCATTCGTGCACGATAATGGTAGGCTTCAGTGAATAGCTCTCGTTTAGGCACCTGAAAACGCTGATGAGCTGTGATGCAGCTATCACAAAAAAGTATTTCAATTGGATACTCATTGCAAATTCTACTATCTCCAATTGCAACTAAATCATCGCACAATGGATGCAAGCCGAGGTTTAAAACCGGCCTTAATTGGCTCTCACCACAAACTTCACATTTTTTAATTTCATTCATTTAATTTCTCCGAGAAATATACCTATTATTTGTAGCACTCTAATATTGGTCAACGCGTCAAAATTTTCCTAGTCAGCTTTTCCTACTATCCTTGAAGGATTGCCTACAACTATCGAATTAGGGGGGATCGAGTCAATAACGACTGTACCGGCGCCAATCATTGAATTTTCGCCAATTGAAATGCCTGGCAAGATTGTCGCATTTGCCCCTATGCTGGCGCCGGATTTAATAATGGTCTGAAGAAATCGTTTGGGAAACTTTTTGCTTCTGGGGAATATATCATTTGTAAATGTTACATTAGGTCCAATAAAAACATGATCCTCAATCCGCATCCCATCCCATAATTGGACTCCATTTTTAATGGTCACATCATTTCCGATGATCACATCATTTTCAATGAAGACATTTGCGCAGATATTACATCGAGCACCAATAACAGCCTTCGGCAATACCACACAAAATTGCCAAATAGTCGTTTCATCTCCAATCAAAGTTGTCTGGACATCGCTTAATGGATGAATGAATCGAGTATTCATTTAACTTGCCCCATTGGATGAAGCTCTGCCATCACATCGCATGATAGTTTATTCAAAGGCAAGCCGCGTTTATCTTTGATGCTCAATATGGGCTCTATACCCTCAGGTAGTGGCCAGCTTACTCCTACATCTGGATCATCCCAGGCTAAACATACTTCACTTTGCGGATTGTAGTACTCAGAGGTTTTATACAAAATTTCTGCCGCATCAGAAAGAACTAAAAATCCATGCGCTAAACCAGGCGAAACCCATATCTGCTTATGATTCTCTGCGCTAAGCTTTATACCAAACCACTTGCCATAAGACATAGAGTTTTTTCTTATATCAACAACTACATCAAAAATCGAACCTTGCAAAACTCGCACCAATTTCCCTTGAGGATACTTAGTTTGGAAATGCATGCCGCGCAAAGTCCACTGCTTTGAGAATGATTGATTATCTTGAACAAATTTGATGTCGGATCCAAGGGCAGCAACCAAATCCCGAGCGTTGAATGATTCCATAAACCATCCAGATGCATCGCCTAACAGCTTTGGCTCAATTACTGTTACACCCTCAATTTGAGTGGGTGTAACAGTAAACTTTTCTGAAGAATTCATATTTATTGGATTTCTGATTATCTATCGTTTAAGCCCGCTAATGCCCGATCTCGCGCCACCGCTGCTTCACGCATCATCATTTAGCAATCCCGCTTTTAACATTGCTCCAAGCCTTTTGACCGAGCAGCGCCAATAGCATCAAGAAGAATGCGCCAGCCAATCCACCTGCAGTTGTTTTGATCATGCCTTTTTTACTGGCAGTCGGTGCAGTATTGGCTTCTAACCCTTTAGTAAAGCGGGCCTGTACTTGAAGTAATTGTGAATGCAATTCATCTAAAATCTCTTGAGACATCCTATCGTCTTTAGATAACTTGGTGCGTATCTGCAATTCAATTTTGAGTAACTCATCCCCCAATACCAAGCCATCGTAAGTTTTTTCTGCAAGAGGGCTTGCTTCATCTAAGAATGTTTTGAGCACTCCAATTTGCGCCAAGCGATCACGCATGCGCGTGAGATTTTCCTTGGACTGATTAATGTCGTTATTAACCGCAATAATTTGCGTACTGATGGGCATGTATTTTGCGCCTGAGTCTTTAGGGTCTACCACTTGGCCGCTAGGAGTATTTGAACCCGGGAAACGTTTAAGCAATTCTTCTAATGCTT
>TBL_comb47_HYPODRAFT_10001913_pt1 | contig 26480 bp, 14 predicted proteins | sample TroBogypolimnion_40_FD_10682 | JGI IMG/M metagenome (IMG submission 10682)
ATACGCACGCGCTTGTCGTGCGCCAGCATTTTGTCAATCGCCTGCACTAGATAATCCACGCTCTGCCGCGCATTTTTTGATTCACGCAAATAACTGCCTTCGCGCGCGAGCCACAAGACAATCAGGTCGGTGCCCAACAAATTCGCGATGTCAATTGTGCGCCGCGAACGGTCAATGGCATATTGCCGATGCTTTGGATCGTTGCTGGTGTAAGCGCCGTCAATCGTTTTCGGGTTAAACCACAATCGCGGTGCGACCATTTCGGCAGCGATGCCCGCGTCGGAAAGTTTTTTCTTCAACTCTCGCGTCTCGGCGACAATTTGCTTTTCCGATTTGGAGTCAATGTCCGGCACCACGTCGTCGTCGTGAAACATCATCGCGTCGAAGCCGAGCTTTTTGAGCTGCGCAAGTTTCCAGTCAAACGATTGCGCCGGGCGCGTGGCCGGACCGTAAGGATCAGCGCCTTCGCTCAGATTCCACGGACCGAAACAGAACCGATATTGTGCGGAGTTTTTTTTCATAGGTGATGTGAGTAGTGGTTTAGACTTTGCAGAGTTGAATGATGGTTTCTATTTATTTTGTTGAGCCTGGAATTTTTTGAACAACCCGAAAAACGCATCAGGCCCCAGCACTTCGAGATTCAGGTCGGGACGCTTATGGCGCAACGCGGCAACAGTGTTAATAGTTTTTGACGGATCAGTCCACACGACGCGGAAAAAATAAAAGCCCGGCATCTGGTTTCCGCGATGGCTGATCGCATCCGACAAAATGTCTGCCGTTTTTTCGGGGCCGGCAAAATTGCACGCATCATTGATCAATTCCATCGCGGGCATTCCTTGCCAAACCTGCGACGTCACCGCGCGCCCGTTGTCACCGTGAAAATCCATTACGATGCTTGCAAAACCGTCCGGTGAAAATTTTCTAAACGCGTCTTTGACGACCGCCGACGGCGCATTCCAATCCAGCACCATCGGCGCGATGGTCATGTCCGCCTCGCGAAAAAACCGGCGGTTGTGTTCGACGAACAGCGGCAGAAATTCCGGGTGAATACGGCTGGGGTTCATGTAGCCTGCCGCGCTCGCGTCGCTCGTGAACGTGTCCGCCGCCGTCGCCGTGCCGTAAAAATAGGAGATCAAATCGGGATATGTCTCCAGCAAGTTGGGATTGATGCCCCACGCGAACGGCATTTTTCCGCGCGCAACGTCGTTCCAATGCGCCGGCAGAAAATCATACAGCGGCGTGGTGGAATCGTAATCCGCCATAAGAAAACAAAGATACGTTTTCTTTTCGAGCGGCGGAATTTCGCGCGACCGAATTTGTTTCAACGGCTTCCGTGGTGCCTGACTGTGAAACGACTGGTTGAAACAAGAATCTGCCACAGTGTTTTGATAGCAGTTGTAAGGCGACATCAGCCAAACCGACTCCCATTCCGTCGGCACCGGATCGTGCGCACTTTGGTGGCCAGGAACATTGCTGTATTTGAAAAAAGTAAAAAAGCCGTCAACTTCCGTCATCATTTTTCCCGCAGATTGTTTTTGAGTTTCCGTAAGGATAAGCTTGTAAGTTTCCAAATCTAGGCCGATTCGTTGGTCGGGATCGTCCTGCGGCTTCTCATCGCCCCACGGCGACAGGTCAAAAACAAAAGCGCGATTTTTCACCGCCCAATCCCGCGTGACAATATAACGAACATCGCCTCGTTCCCGCGCTACAAAAGAATCTTCAAACAGGCACAAGCGGTGCGGCGAACACAAACCTTTCGCGAGATACTCGCGAACCGCCCAGCGATAGGCGTCATTTTTTTTGCTGCCGGTTTCTGCGCCCGTGAACGCGCCGCGCAAATCCTTCAGCACCGGCAAATGCCAACGTTTCAAAAATCGTTCGGCTAAATCGGGACTGAGCACGATACCGTTTTCCACTCCCGCAATCGTCGTGGCCACATTGACGCTCGCCGGCACCGACGGATCCCAGATGACCGCGCCTTTGAGCGCGCTGCCGACCAGCGCCACGAGCGCATCGAGATTGGTCAGCGCCTTTGGTTCGCGATTTTCCAACCATCGGCCATCCTTCGAAAGCACATCCAGCCAGAATTTGGGCCGGGAATTTTTTTGCGACAACACATACAGCCCCGGTGCATCGCGGTTGATGATTCCTTGCAGACAGGCAACCGCCAGCGACTCATCGTAAGCCGCCACCCCGCCACCGTCGGCCAGCGTGTAGGTGTAAAGAACTTTTCCCCTATTCGTTTGACCGTCGGCAATGACCGCAAACAAACCGACAATGATCACCACCAACGGAAGCAATTTCCGCAGACGGAAAATGTTCTTTGGTAACTGCCGTAGTATTGAGCGAATCATTTCGAAATTTCGTCTGCTTGAAACCGAAAGTTAAAACGGCCGGCGGGCGCAACGTCGCCACTCGAATAAAAATCCATCACGTCGCCGGGCTTCTGCAAGTTGTCCGCCCATTTGAAATCAATCGCCGTTTTTGTTCCGCCAGTTTTTAAACCCAGCGCGGCGCGAGGAATGGTCATTTGTAATTCGCTCCCTGCCACCCGCAACTGAACAGGCGCAACTTTTTTCCAATTCCAGCCGCCGGTGTTTTTTTCCAGCCAGAATTTTCCGTCGGCATCGCGTTCGCGATTGACGATGAAATCATATCCGGCCCAGCCAGTCGCGGCGCTTTGATCTGTGTCAATCAACAACCACATCCAGTTCGAGCCGGCGGCGGTGATGGGAGCGGCCGTGCGCGCGTAGAAATAAATACTCTCCGTGTCGCGCGCGATTTTCATCGCCGCGAATTCATTTCGCCCCGAATGATTTTCATAATGCGTTCCGGCAATGCCCGCAAAATCGCGCGGCAACGTGCCGCCGACGTGCGCGGAAAATTCCGGCTGCACGTCGCGCCATTGTTCAAAGCCGCCGGACATGGAAATATTTTTTGCGCCGGAACTTGGCGGCAGCGCGGGCACGCCTTTGTAGCTGCGAACGTTGGCAATGAGCTGCCAGTAATAATTGTCGCCGTGACCGCCGCGCATCGGCTCAATGTCGCGACTGAATTCCTCGTCGTATTGATCCACGAACACCAGCGGATTTTCCGGGCGCACCCAGCGGCCGGCGACCCACTCGTTCCAGCCCGTGACCATCACGAACGGCGGATCCAGTTCAAACGCACCTTTCCATTGCTCTTGAAAATTATTTCCACTGTTCAATGAGCCGGGCGCGATGTTTTGTTTGCCGTCGTGAAAACTGCGGCCGCGCGCAATGCCGGAATTCATGTTCGCCACCGTGCCATCAATTGCGCTCAAGTTTTGCGCTACGGACACGTTGACCTGCTCCGGTTTTTTCGGATCGTCGGTATAGCCAAAAGGCTGCGGATACGTTGCCTCCCAATGCCAGGCATAGGGTGTATTCGTCAGCGTGAAGGGCCAATGCGCGGCGCGCAGCGTGAAAAACTTTTTCACCTCGTCGCTCGCTTCGACTGGGTCGCAAATCAGCAGCGGTTTGCCCTGCCAGATGAACCACAATTCGCGGTAGCGATTGGGTTGATAAAGATCGTGATAAATTCCGTTCGCCGTTTCACCGGCACGCGTGTTGACCATGAAGGCAATCTGCGGTGTGCGGCCGCCGTTTCGGCGGACGGCGCAAAACACTTCGCACAAGTTTGTGTAAATTTCCGGATAGGATCGCGCATTCGTCGTGTCGAAAATCAAAACGTCCACGCCCGCGTCCGCGAGCAGTTGCGCGTGGCGGCGCAAAATCCACGGATCGTCGCTACGATAGTAGCCGAACAGCGGCTCGTGCCAGTAGTGCGCCACACCGTTGCCGCCCCAAAGCGGACTCGCCGGATTCGTCGCCGCGCCGGGATCGCGCGCCAGAATTTTCGCCACATCATACGGCCCGTTGAGTTGTGAGCTTCGCGGCCAGCTTTCGTGCCAAATGAAATAAAACATGCCGACGAACCGGTTGGTTTTCGGCGGGCCGACTTCATTCGCCAGCGGCAGCGAGTGGCCCAACGCATCCGTCGCCGGCCACGGCACGCCGGGATTTTCCTGCGCGACTGCGGCGGCAACTGAAATCAGCGCACCCAGGGTCAAACGGAAAAACAGTTTTGATGCCATGATCATCAGCGGCTGAAGGGAGCCGGGGTTGCGCTTGTTCGTTTTCATCGTGATCTGATTATGGTCGGCCGGCCGATGCCGGAGCTGCACGCTGTTCGGAATTTTGATCCACCGCATCGGGCAGTCCCGGCGCATTGGTCAAATTCAACAAATCCCGGCGCAGGTTACGGAAGGGATAAAGCAGCCGGCGCGGATCAACCTGCGGTTGGTAATCCGGATTCGGCGTGGGCAAATAGCGCCGCTCCACGTTGTGATCCTGCCAGTTTACCAGTTGCCGATATAATTGCATCGCGAGTTCGGGCTTTGCAGCGGCGAGATTCTGCTGTTCGCCGATGTCTTTGGCGATGTCATACAATTCCAATTTGCCCGCCCAGTTCCAAATTAATTTGTAATCGCCGGATCGGATCGCCGATGCGGGTGGCAACGGCAGTCCAGTTTCCGGATCAATTAATGCGCAGTTGAAAGGATAGCTCCAGTAAATCGGCTTTACCGGATGGCCATTCTTCGCGTTGGCGGGATCGCTCAGCAACGGCAGCAGCGACTCACCATCAATTTTGTCCGTAGCCGGCAGCGGCGATTCTGTCAGCGCGGCGAGCGTGGGCATGATGTCGGTGGTGGCGCACACTGGCACGTCACACCAGGCGTGAGCAAAATGTTTGGGCCAGCAAATCACGAAAGGCACGCGCACGCCGCCTTCGTGGAGAAACGCCTTGCCGTCACGCAACGGCGCGTTCACGGTCGGCCCCATCAAACCGCCGTTGTCCGAAAGAAACACGATCACGGTGTTGTCCAGTTGCCCGGTGTCTTTCAGCGCCTGCAACACTCGGCCGACGGAATCATCCAACGCCTTGATCATGCCGGCATAGATGGCATTCGTTTGGCCGTTCCAGCCGTGCGTGGATTTTTTTTGAAAATGTTTGATGTCCTCCGGGCGAGCTTGCAGCGGTTCGTGGACGGCGTAGTGGCAGAAATAGAGCAGAAATGGCCGATCCGGCGTTTGGGCACGATGCTGAATGTAATCCACCGCCAAGTCGGTCAAGGCATCGGTCAGATACGGCGAACTGGGTTCCGGCAACGGATAAAAACCGTGGACGCGCGGCTGGTCGCGGATGTGGGACCAGCCCGGCCAGCTTTTCCAATCGCCTGGAGCCCAGTTGGAACGCCAGTCATAATGATCCGATGCGCCGCTGTCGAGATACGCCAGCACATCTTTGAAGCCTTGATCCTTGGGTTGATAACCCACCACACCGGCACCGCCCAAATGCCATTTGCCGAGAAAGGCCGAATCGTAATTCGTGAGCACTTCCGGCAGACAGAGTTCATTCCAGCCTTGATCCATCGGCTGGCCCGACGGCAATCCCTGCAACACCCGGCCATTTCGCCACGCTTGTTGAACCTTGATGTGGTCGTAATGAATCGAATCGAGCGGATGATAACCGGGTGGCGGCGTCAATCCTTGATTGTAATAATTGGTTTCGGTTTCAAACCAAGCTGTCGTCACGCCGATGCGGCTGGGATTTTTGCCGGTGAGAATCGCCGCCCGGCTGGGCGAACAAAGCTGAAATACATACGCCTGCGAAAAGGCGACACCCTGATCCACGAGCCGGTCAAGGTTCGGCGTTTCGTAATAGCAGACGGAACGCTCCACACCGCGCACTGTCGCAGCGTAAGCGTCAATATCCATGTAACCCAGATCATCGGCCAGGATGAAAACGATGTTCGGTTTCTGCAACGGTTGAGCCGGTGCGGCGCGTAACGTTCCCAAGCCATTCAGGACGATGAGCGGCGTTAGAACGAGAATGAAAAAAAGTTTTTTCACGGCTGATGGTCGCGTAAATCAATCCTGATCCCAGCCCGGAACCGGTGCCTTCGGCGGGATGTCCTTGCCTTCCCAACACGCGATACCGTTCGAATAAGTGAGCGTGCGTTGCGCGCTGCCGGGCGCGGGTGCGGCGTAATTTTGGGGCAACCATTTGACCAGTTCGGCCTTGGTCGAAGCATAATGTGGATCGGCGGCGAGATTCGTCCACTCATTGCTATCGGCCAGTTCGTCGTAAAGCTCCTCGGATTCGTCGGCGTAGCGGATGTAGCGCCATCGCCCGGTGCGAACGGCCGTGTTCCCGGCATTGGCTGTGGTCAGGGCCGGCCATTCGCGAGCAGCATGGGTATCACGCAATTGCGGCATCAGGCTGTGCCCCTCCAGGCCGCCGCGCGCGGGCAGACCGCACAAGTCAATCAATGTCGGATAGATGTCGAGCAGTTCCGCCGGCGAACGGCAAACCGCGTGCGCCGTCACACCCGGCCCGGCAAAAATCTGCGGCAGATGCGTGGAGCGATCCCAGAGCGAGTTTTTGCCTGTGATCAGTTTTTCGCCGAGGTGCCAGCCGTTGTCCGACCACAGCACCACGACGGTATTTTTGTATTGGCCCGAAGCTTTCAACGCGTCCAGCACGCGACCGAGCTGGCTGTCCATGAACGCCGTGCTCGCGAGATACGAACGGACGAGCGGCGTCCACTGGTGATTGGCTTCGAGCCAGCAAAGGCGTGGTTCCGGCAAATCCCAATGCAAATACCACGAGAAACGCGGCGTGTCGTCCCGGTCATGGTAAAACACGGGCGGCAGCACAATTTTATTTTCGGGAAACAGATCAAACCATTTTTGCGAGGCGAAACATGGGAGGTGCGGCAGACGAAAACCGACGGCAATAAAAAAGGGTTTGTCCTTCGGTCGCGACTGCAATTGCGCGATGGCATTATCGGCGGTTTTCCAATCGGCTTGCTCGCGGTCGTCGGTCGGAAAAATTCCCCAGTCCGCCGCGCGCATCGGATCGGGCGTTGGCACAAATTTTCCTGGCGGCAACGGCATGGGCGGCGCGGGACCCCAGACATCAAATTCATTTTTCTGCAATTCCTGCGGGATGCTCCCATCGTGAAAAACTTTTCCGAAGCTCGAGGTGAAGTAGCCGTGCTGCGCAAAAAATTGCGGCAGCGTTATCCAGTTCGTCAGTGCTGCGACCGCGCGAATTCCCGGTGCCAGCCCGTAAATGCCGGTGGTGGAAGGTCGCAAACCCGTGAGCACGCTCGCGCGTGAAGGATTACAAAGCGGTGCCTGGCAATGCGCGTTGCTGAAAAGCGTGCCGCTCCGCGCGAGGTTATCCAAGTTGGGCGTGCGCGCTTGGGGATGACCGTTCAAGCAGCCCCCCCAGTCGTTCAAGTCATCCACCACGACAAACAGGACATTCGGATGCGAAGATTGAGCAGCCGCGAGCGGTTGGAGCGCCGCAATCCACGAAACCAAAATTGCAACAAGCAGTTTTGCCATGCGTTTTTTTGAGCGCCGACTTCCAGCGCTCACAGTTTTGCGGCGAAATGATAACTGCCAGATTCGACCGTCAGCACCGCGTCATCATTTTCCATCCGGAGAAATTTCACACCTTCGGCCTGCGCTAGCGCATGCCAGCCGACGCGGATCGCATCCGCAGATTTCGCCGGCAGATAAATCGTCGCGGTGGTGTTCGCGGGAATTTCCACGGTCAATTCAAATCTGTTTTCCGTGCGCCGCCATTCGCTGGCGATGCGGCCGTGAATCGAATCATAATGCGCTTTCACCCAGTGTATCGGTTCGCGCGCGGAGTTGCTGCCCGGCGACGGCGAATGCGGATGAATGATGATTTTTTCATAGCCCGGTCCGTCGCTTTGGATGCCCGCGAGATCATTGATCATCCACTCGCACACTGCGCCAAAGGAATAATGCGCGAAAGAATTCATCGCGGCGTTTTGCGAGCCGTCGGGACCGCCGAAGCCGAATTCTTTGGTGTAACCGTTCCAGCGTTCCCAAATCGTCGTCGCGCCTTGCTCCACTTCGTAGCCCCACGACGGAAATTTCCGGCTCTGAAAATGTTTTACCGCGAGATCATTCTCACCAACGCTCGTCAGCACCGGCAGCAGCGGACGCGTGCCGAGAAAACCCGTCGTCATGCCGGAATTTTTTTCAGTCTCACCGGCGCGCAACTTGTCCGCGAGCATTTTTCCCGACTTCGCCCGCAATCCGGCGGGAACCAAATCCATGTAGAGCGCCAGCGCGTAAGCGGTCTCGTTGTCCACGGACAGCGAGCCATCAGCCTTCAAATATTTTTCGCCGAAAGCAGATTTGATTTGCGCGAACAAATTTTTGTATTCCGCCGCTTCGGAATTTTTTCCAATCGCCGCCGCCATGTCGGACATCAATTTCGCCGTGTAAGCAAAATAAACGGTGTCCACATATTCGAGCGGCGTTTTTTTGCCGAACGAAAGCCAGTCACCCCAGTCGTTGCCGTGGTTGACGCCAAGAAAATTTTTGCTCGTGCTTTTGCGCCAGTCCATGAACTTCACGAGATTCGGCCAGCAACGTTCAATGATGCGCGAGTCGCCGTAGGCCTGCCAGACGGTCCACGGACAAATCACCGCCGCGTCGCACCACGCCGTGCCAAAATCCCAACCGTGCTGAAACGGATACGGACAGTAGCCCGGAAACGTCCCGCTGGGCCGTTGCGCTTCCATCACTTCGCGCAGCCACTTTGTATAAAACGCCGCGACGTCCGCGTTGAGCGTGGCGCAGTGAACGTAAATTTGCGCGTCGCCCATCCAGCCAAAACGTTCGTCGCGCTGCGGACAATCCGTTGGCAGATCCACAAAGTTCGCACGCTGCGTCCAGACAACATTTTTGAAAAGACGATTCGGCACCGGGTCGCTGCACACAAAATCACTCGTCAGCGGCGTGTCGCTGTGCAAAACAATTCCGGTAATCGCGTCCTTGTCCGGTTTGCCAGGAAAGCCGGTGACTTCGACATATTGAAAACCGTGGAAGGTAAAACGCGGCGTCCACGTCTCGCCATTTTGGTCGCCGCGCAGAATGTAAGAATCCGTCGCGCGCGCCTTGCGCAAATTTTCAGTCATCAAACGTCCGTCAGAATACAGCATCTCACCGTAACGAAGTTGAATTTTTGTTCCCGCTGGACCTTTCACTTTCAGCCGCACGACGCCAGCGAAGTTTTGTCCCAGGTTGAAAATGTAAACGCCATTTGTCGGCGACGTGACGGCAATTGGTTTGATTTCCTGTGTCGGACGAACCGGCAAACCGGGGAAGGATTCGAGTTTTGCGGGACGATGAAAGCCGAGGTCAATTGGCCGGCCCTCGATTTTGGGATCGCTGCTGGGCTGCGATGGGTTTTGATATTCATAAAACATGGCCGGCTTGCTACCGTTTTCTTCGGCGAGAATTGCCGGTGCCCATTTTGAATCGTCAAATTTTGGTTTCATCCAGCCGCTCATTTCCTTCCGCGCATCGTAAAATTCCCCCATCAAAAAATCACCTTCGCGCACTGGTCCGTCGCTCGTGACTTTCCACGAATTATCCGTGGCGATGATTTCGCGCGAGCCGTCGGCATATTCAATTTCAAGCTGGGCCATGAGCGCCGGCGTCCGTCCGTAGGTGTCGCGGCCAACGTGCTCCGTGCCGATGCCAGTGAGCAAACCGAAACCGATGTAGCCCGCATACCAGCCATCAGCCAGCCACGCGCCGAATGCGTTGCCGCCGGATTTCACGAGCGGTGTGACGTCGAAAGTATTGTAGTAAACGCGCTGGTGATAATCTGTCCAGCCGGGCGCAAAGCGCGCGTCGCCGACGCGTTGGCCGTTCAGATAAAGTTCATAAATGCCCAGCGCCGTCGCATAAATCGTCGCGCGAACAATTTTTTTGTCGGTGGAAAATTCCTTGCGATACTGTGGCGCGGGCGGAAGAAAAAAGTTGGTCGTGTCTTTCCACACCGGCGAGTTGTCGCGCACGGAAATATAATTGGCCTTCCAGTCGTCGTGCGAAAGCAGCCCCATTGTCCACGAAGCCGGTTCGCTCCATTTTGGTTTTCCGTCTTTGTCCCACACGCACACTTTCCAAAAGCATTGCTGGCGCGAGACGAGCGGTTTGCCGGCATAAAGAACATTCACCGTGTCGCTGCTGGAAACTTTTCCGCTGTCCCAAAGGTCGCCGGAATTTTTTGAAAGCAGCTCCGCGCGCGAAGCCACGAGGATTTGGTATGCGGTCTGCATTTGTCCGCGTTCAGCGGACTCGACCCGCCACGTCAAACGCGGCTGCGCCTCATCAATACCCAGCGGGTTGACACGATATTCGCAACGAAGTTCAACCGGACTCAAGGCGGCGAGACATGAATAATTCATTGCCACCACCAGCGCAATCGCAGACTTGCGCCACAGTGAGACGTTGAAAAAGCGATGTGACTTATTCATTTTGGTGCTCGATAAGGATAAAAGAACGTTGACGGTGTAACCTACCAGACATTATTTTGAAATAGCAATAAATAACCCACACATGCCCGCGAGATACATTTCCACTTTTTTGGCAGCCTTGTGTGCAACTTTTTTTCTTCGAAGCGGCCATGCGCAAACGGATTTGGGAAACCCACTCGCTGGCTTCGAGCAGCTCAAGGATTTTCAAACCATGCGCGCTTCGTCGTCCGATCCCGATTGGAAAAATGGCAACGCGGATTCCCGGCCCATCGAACCCGGCAAAACCTTGACGCTGGCGGAACTCGACGGCCCTGGAATGATCGTTCACTTCTGGTGCACAATCGCGCATCCCGATCCGTTTTACTCACGACTGCTGACGTTGCGCATTTATTGGGACGGCGAAACGAATCCCAGCGTGGAATGTCCTATCGGCGATTTTTTCGGAGTGGGGCACGGACTGGATCGGGCTTTGACATCTTTGCCGGTGCGCGTGACATCGGACGGACGCGGCCGGAATTGCTACTGGCCGATGCCGTTTCGCAAGTCGGCGCGCATAACCGTGAGCAACGATAGTGACCGGCGGTGTAATTCCTTTTACTATTACATTGACTGGCAGAAACACCCGTCGCTGCCGAAGGATACCGCGTATTTTCATGCGATGTATCGCCAGGAATTTCCCTGCGTCATGGGCCGAAACTATCAGATCGCCGACATCGTGGGACGAGGCCATTACGTGGGAACCGTGCAAAGTGTTTATCTGGTTTCGCCGGGCTGGTATGGCGAGGGGGACGATTTCTTTTTCATCAATGGCGAAAAAGAACCGAGTTTGCGCGGAACGGGAACAGAGGATTATTTTTGCGACGGCTGGGGATTTCGCGAGCAGTCCGGACCGTTCTACGGTGTGCCGCTGTTTGAAGGTTACCAAACCGGGGGTCGCAGCAGCGCCTACCGGTGGCACATTCCCGATCCAGTTGTGTTTACCAATTCGCTGCGCGTTGAAATCGAACACAAAGGTTCGCAGGTGTTTCCAGACAGCAGCCATACCGGGTTCATTGAACGCGATGATCTGATGTCGAGCGTGGCTTACTGGTATCAAATCGAGCCGCACAAACCGTGGCCCGCGATGCCACCGGCAAAAGACCGCCTGCCGTTTCACGATCACGACGTAGTCATTGGGCACGAAGCGGTGACAAATGCGCTTCATTCTGATGGCACCATCACAGTGTCATCTTGGCGAGCGACCACCGATGACAAACAACTCTGGTTTCGTCCAGCCAGCAGCAATGCGTGGTTTGAAATTCCCTTCCAGTTTGACCATCCGGAATCGGCTGACCTGATTGTGAAAACGACCCGCACCCCGGGTAGCGGAATTTACACGGTTAAACTCGATGATCGCGTGTTTGGTCAGTTGGATTGCTATTCTTTTGAACCATCAGGACCGGTTGAAAAAGATTTTGGACAAACGGAACTGGCGGCGGGAAAACACACATTGCGTTTTGAAGCCGCCGGGAAAGCGTCGCAATCGGCGGGATATTTTATCGGGTTTGACACGCTGATATTTCGGGTTCCGATTTACAGCCGGGCGGCCAGCGAAGACCTGCGCCAACTGCAAAAGAATCAATGACGCCAACGCAAAACACAAACTTGTCGCGGGTTAAACATGATTGAAGGCGCCAATAACAGCGGAAGCAAACCGATTTCGGCATCGGGCAATCCGGCGTTGCGTGCGTGTCTGGCGCTAACATTGATGTTTTTACTGGGAATGATTTTTAACGGTGACGGTGCGTTTTTTAAATTCAGCACGCACCGTGATGCGTTTCGCCAGATGTCCGTCTATGGAATTCTTGCGTGCGGTTTGACGCCGGTGATTGTCTCCGGCGGCATTGATCTCGCGGTCGGCAGCATGCTGGCGCTGGTCGCCGTGTGCGCAGCAAAAATGGCGATTCATTGGAATTGGCCGGGCGCGCTGACCGTCATCGTCTGCGTCATGATTGGTGCAACGTGCGGCGGCACTTCCGGTTTCATCACGGCGAAATTGCGACTTCAACCGTTCATTGCCACGCTCGCGATGATGGTGTCTACACGCGGCCTTGCGAAATATGCATCGGGCGGCATGAAAATTTCCACTGCGATATTGAATCCGGACGGAACCTATCGCTACGCCGAAGTGCCGCCGTTGTTTCGCTTCGTGGACAACCGTGTGTTGGGCGGCAACGTTTCGGTGGTCACGATTATTTTTCTCGTCTGCATGGTCATCGCGTGGGTTTTGATGTCGAAACACATTTGGGGCCGGCATGTTTATGCCACCGGCGGAAACGAACTGGCCGCGCGTTTTTCGGGTGTGCCGGTCGTGCCGGTGAAAATTCTTGCCTACATTTTTTCCGGTGTGTGCGGAGCCGTCGCGGGCATCTGCCAAGCGGCGCAGGAACAACAGGGAGATCCTGAAACTGGAGCCGGCTACGAACTGATGGCCATCGCAATGGTTGTGATTGGCGGGACGAGCTTGGCGGGCGGTCGCGGCGGGATGGGCCTGACGTTGCTGGGCGTTTTGACTATTGGCTACCTCGACAAAATTTTAAGCATCAACGCCGTGCCCGAAGCCGGGCGGCTGATGCTGACCGGCGGCATCATCGTCGCCGCGGTTTTGACGCAACGACGCAGACAAGTCTGAATCAAAAATTATGAACGCTAAAGAAAGCTCCCAATTCCAAGTTCCAAGCACCAAAGGAACTTCAAACTCCAAACTCCCAACAAGTTTTCGCGCACGATTGAAATTTGAACAGTGGTGCTTGTCTGGTGCTTGGTTGTTGCTGCTTGGAATTTTTTTGTTACTGACCGGTTGCGGCAAACCAGCCGATGGCAGCACCGGCGCGAATTCTCCCACGCCACAAAAACAATTCACCATCGGCATGTCGCAGTGCAATCTCGGCGAGCCGTGGCGGGTGCAGATGAACGCGGACATCCAGTCCGCTGCCGTAAAACATCCCGAATTGAAAGTCATTTTCAAGGACGCGCAAAACGACACTTTGCAGCAACGCGCGCAAATTGAGGAATTCGTCAGCGCGAAGGTGGATTTACTGATCGTCAGCCCGAAGGAAGCGCAGCCGTTGACAGAGCCGGTCGCGCGTGCGATGGATGCGAGCATTCCCGTCATCGTGCTGGATCGCCGGCTGCTTGGCGACAAATACACCTGCTTCATTGGCGCAGACAATAAAAAAATTGGCAGGGCGCTCGGCGAATGGGTCGTGAAAACGCTTGGAGGAAAAGGCAATGTCGTCGAACTGATGGGGCTGCAAACGTCCACGCCCGGCCAGGACCGGCACAGCGGTTTTCTGGAAGGCATTGCCGGATCGGACATCAAAATTATTTTCAGCGCCGATATGAAATGGCTGGAGCCGGACGCCCGCAAGGAAATGGAATCGGCGCTGTCTCGCTTCGACAAAATTGATCTGGTCTATGGCCACAACGATCCCGGCGCGCACGGTGCTTACCTGGCGGCCAGATCCGCCGGTCGCGAAAAACAGATGAAGTTTGCCGGCATTGACGCGCTGCCGCAGGAAGGCGTGGGCTATGTTTCGCAGGGAATTCTGGACGTGACGTTTCAATATCCCACCGGCGGCGCAGAGGCGATTGATACCGCGCTGAAAATTTTCCGCGACGAAAAAGTGCCGAAGGAAATCACGCTCGGCACGCGCCGTTTCGACAAAGCATCGGTTGCGACCGGTGGAGAGGCATTGCCGTAACAAGTGAAGGATTGAGGACAAGCAGCAGATACTAAATAAATTCGGAATAAATATGCCCGCATGAATCTATGAAAACACCGTCTACAAATCACTCCGGCACGAAAACTATCCAATCGAGCAACGTATTCAGCGTGGCCCTTTACGTAGGTTGCGCTGGGGCATTGGCCCTTTCCGTTGACGCACAACCCGCCGTTCAAAAGGATTATCTCAACACCAATCTGCCGGTGGCGAAACGGGTGGACAACCTGCTCGGTCAGATGACGCTAGAGGAAAAAGTCGGCCAAATGTTCATGGGCCGCATTCAGGCTGCCGATGCGCAGCAACTTGCCGCGAAAGGGTTGATTGGTTCGTGTGTGGGCGTGATGGCCCCGGCGGATAAGATTGATGGATTGCAAAAGGTGGCGGTGGAAAAATCGCGTCTCGGTATTCCGCTCTTGTTTGGTTGCGACATCGTGCATGGCTATTCAACTATTTTTCCGATTCCCCTCGCCCAAGCCAGCACTTGGAATCCGGATTTAATCCAGCAATGCGCCGCCATTGCCGGCAAGGAATCCGCTTCTCAAGGCATACGGTGGACCATGTCTCCGATGGTAGATATTGCGCGCGATCCCCGATGGGGCCGAATCGCCGAGGGCGCGGGGGAAGATCCTTATCTGGGCATGGCCATAGCCAAGGCCATGGTCGAAGGGTATCAGGGCCAACAGCTCAACCCGAAGAGCGACCTTGTCGTGTGCGTGAAACATTTTGTCGGCTACGGCGCGGCGGAAGGCGGACGCGATTACGACACGACCGACATTTCAGAACGCACCCTTCGCGAAATTTATCTTCCGCCGTTCAAAGCCGCTGTGGACGCCGGAGCGGGAACCATCATGAGCGCCTTCAACGACCTGAACGGGATTCCTGCGTCGGCAAATCCATTCACCATGGATGGGGTGCTGCGAGATGAGTGGGGGTTCAAAGGCATTGTCCGCGCGGATGCAAATTCCGATTCTGAACTGGTCAACCACGGGATTGCCACCAATGCGGAAGAGGCGGCTTTGAAAGCGGTTACCGCCGGCCTCGATTTGGGATTCGCACCCTATCACGCCAACTTGGTGAAACTGGTTCAAAGCGGCAAAGTGCCGTTGCTGCTGGTGGACGAGTGCGTCCGGCGGTTTTTGCGAATCAAATTTGAAATGGGCTTGTTTGAAAATCCGTATGTTGACCTCGACAAGGCGAAAACGGCTCTGCTGCTTCCTGAATACCGACAAGCCGCCCGCGAAGCCGCCCGTCAATCCATCGTGCTCCTGAAAAACGAAGGAAATTTCCTGCCGCTCGCCAAAGACATCAAAACCATCGCGGTCATCGGTCCGCTGGCTGATGACAAAGCCGATGTCTTGGGCTGCTGGCACGCGCATGGAATGCCGCGCTCAGCGGTGACCGTGCTGGCCGGCATCAAGGCGAAAGTTTCCCCGACCACGGAAATTTTATACGCCAAGGGCTGCGGGATTACTGACGAATCGAGCGCGGATTTTCCCAACGCCCTGATGGTCGCGCGTCGGGCCGATGTGATCATCATGGCCGTGGGTGAAAGCGCGGATATGAGCGGCGAAATGTCCTCCCGTTCATCGTTGGACATTCCCGGTAAGCAGGAAGAACTGGTGCGGCAAATTTCCCAGCTCGGCAAGCCAATGGTGGAAGTGCTCATGAACGGCCGGCCTTTGTCCATTGGCTGGGACGCCGAAAATATCCCGGCGATTTTGGAAACGTGGCATCTCGGAACCGAAGCTGGCAACGCGATCGCCGATGTTTTGTTCGGCGATTACAATCCCAGTGGCAAACTTCCAGCCACCTTTCCACGGACCGTCGGCCAGGTTCCCATGTATTACAATCACAAGAATAGCGGCCGCCCGGCCTCGGAAGTTCGTCACACTGCCAAATATCAGGATTTGCCGTGGACGCCGCTCTATCCCTTTGGATTTGGATTGAGCTACACCACCTTTGAATTTTCCAACCTCGCGGTCCAAGCTGACGCAACGGTCAAAGATCAGTTTCAAGTCAGCGTCAACATCAAGAACACCGGCAAACGAACTGGCACGGAAACAGCCCAGCTCTACATCCGTGAGACTGGCACCTCCGTGACGCGGCCAGTCAAACAACTCGAAGGTTTTTCAAAAGTCACCCTCGCTCCCGGCGAATCCAAGATCATTCGTTTTCTCCTGACTCCTTTTGAGCTTTCGTTCTACGATCAGAAAATGCAACGCGTGGTCGAAGCTGGTCCACTGGAAATCATGGTGGGCAGCAACTCCAACGACGTGCTGACCAATAAAGTCCAGGTTGAACAAACCATGACGTTGGAGCCAGTCAGAACCGAGTCTTTCGGTAATTTGTGAGTATGATTTTTTATCACAAGGCATCACACCCTTTTCCATGAAAGCATTCCTGCGACATTTCCGCCTGTTGATGTTTACTTGGGTTCAGGTTTTTTCCGCAGACTTTTGCTTCGGCGGCGGACTGACGTTGACGGAATTGAAATGCGAATATCGTGCCAATCCGCTGGGCATTGACACCGCGAAGCCGCGTTTCAGTTGGATGATTGATTCGTCGCGGCGCGGTGAAGCGCAGACCGCGTATGAAATTTTAGCCGCATCGAGCGAATCCAACCTTGCAGTCGGCAAGGCAGATTTGTGGGATAGTGGAAAAGTCAATTCCTCCGAAACTTTGGGCGTTGCCTATGATGGTCAGCCAGTGCATTCGCGGGAAAAAGTTTTTTGGAAAGTGCGCGTTTGGGATCGTGAGGCCAAACCGTCGGCGTTCAGTCACACCGCAACATTTGAGACGGCGCTGCTGGCGCAATCGGATTGGCGCGCTAAATGGATTCAAAGTCCGCATCACTCATGCGTCGCGGAGACCGAGGCTTTTGACGACCACCCTGCTCCGCTGTTTCGCAAACAATTTCAACTCGACAAAAAAATCAAATCCGCCCGCGCTTACGTCAGCGGCCCCGGCTATTTTGAACTGCGGCTGAATGGCGAACGCGTGGGCGACGACGTGTTGAATCCCGGCTGGACGAGCTACGCCAAACGCGTTTTGTATTCCACTTACGATGTCACCGCGCAGCTCAAGCGCGGACAAAATGCCGTCGGCATCATGCTCGGCAATGGATGGTTCAATCCGCTGCCGCTCGCGTTGTGGGGGCGCATCAGGCCCGACAACGCGCTGGTCACCGGCGAACCGCGCGCGATGCTGCAACTCGTAGTGGAATTCACCGACGGCACAACGCAGACCATTTGCACCGATGAAAGCTGGCGCACCGCCGACGGACCGATTCTGCGAAACAGTGTTTATCTTGGCGAAGTTTACGATGCGCGGCGCGAACTGCCCGGCTGGGATCGCGCGGGCTTTGACGACTCGCAATGGAACAGAGTTGAACTTGCCACGGAACCGCAACTCGGGCCGATGCACGCACAGGACGCGCCGCCGATTCGGGTGACGCGCGTTTTGAAAGCCGTCAACTTCACCGAGCTAAAGCCGGGTGTGTTCATCTTCGATTTCGGCCAAAACTTTGCCGGCTGGACGCGGCTTCATGTGACAGGCGAGCGCGGCACGAAAATTCGCCTGCGTTTTGGCGAATTGATTTATCCCGATGGCACCTTGAACGGCATGACTGCCGTGGTGGGACAAATCAAGGGCGGCGGCAAGGATTTCGTTTACGACGGACATGGCCGGCCGAAAACGGCGTTTCAGCTCGACGAATATATTTTGAAAGGAGACGGCGAAGAAGTTTACACCCCGCGATTTACGTTTCACGGATTTCGCTACGTCGAAGTCACCGGCTTTCCCGGCCGGCCGACGCTCGATTCGCTCGAAGGTCTCGCGTTGAACGCGGATGTTCAGCCGGCCGGAAATTTTAATTGCTCAAACGATTTGTATAATCGCATCCAAAAAATGGTGACGTGGACGGAACTCGCGAATTTGTTCAGCGTGCAATCCGATTGTCCCGGGCGAGAAAAATTCGGCTACGGCGGCGATGTTGCGGTGACGAGCGAAATGGGCATGCTGAATTTTGACATGGCCCGCTTTTACGCCAAAGTCGCGCAGGATTTTGTGGACGCACAGCGGACCAATGGTGGTTTCACCGAAACCGCACCGTTCGTGGGCATCAGCGATCAAAATCTCGATGACACTTCCCGCGCCGCGAATCTTGGCGATGGCTCCGGCCCGGTGGATTGGGGCGTGGCCGAACCGTTGCTTGCGTGGCAGTTGTTTCAATATTACGGCGACCGCCGCGTGATGAGTGACAATTACGACGCGATCAAACGCTGGATCAATTTACTCCGTTCCAAAGCCACGGACGATCTGCTCGACAACGGCATCAGCGATCACGAAAGCCTTGCACCCAAACCGCGTTATCTCACTGGCTCGGCGGCGTATTTTCAAAACGTCAAAATGTTTGCGCAAATCGCAAAAACTCTTGGTCACGATACCGACGCTACGGACGCGGAAACATTGGCGGAGAACATCAGATCGGCGTTCAATAGAAAATTTCTGCACGCCGACACGGGCGTTTACGATTCCGGCAGTCAGGCGTGCCAGGCGTTTGCGCTCTATTTTGGATTGGTTCCGCCCGATGAAAAAAACAACGCGCTGAATTCATTGGTTCACGACATTGTGGATTTGAACCAAAGCCATCTGACCACAGGAATTTTCGGCACAAAATATATGCTGAATGCTTTGACTGACTCTGGCCGCGCCGAAGTCGCCTACGAAATCGCGAACCAACGCACGTTTCCCGGCTGGGGCTTCATGCTGGCAAACGGCGCGACGACGCTTTGGGAACATTGGGAATTCAGCGACAATATTTATTCGCACGATCATCCGATGTTCGGCTCGGTGAGCGAATGGTTTTACAAGGCGCTCGCCGGCATCAAGCCTGCGCCGGATGCGGTCGGCTTCGATAAAATCATCATCGCGCCGCAACCGGTCGGCGATTTGAAATGGGCAAAAGGCAGTTACGATTCCGTGCGCGGAAAAATTATTTCCGAATGGCGCAAGTCAGAGGGGAAATTTTATTTGCACGCGAAAATTCCCGTGGGCGCGACGGCAACGGTTATTCTGCCAGCAAAAACAAATACTCGAATTACCGAAAGTGGTAGCGACATTGCCCGCTTGCCGGAAATAAAAATTAAAAATTCCACTGCCAGCAAAACATTTCTCGCCGTGCCCAGTGGCGAATATCATTTTGTTTCAATCCTACCGTGAAAGAACCATGAAAATTTCATCTGTCGACAGAAATATTTTCCTGCAACTGCCAACCATGGCAATTTTGTTATCGCTCGCTTGGTGCAGCAGCGCCCTCGCCAGCGTGCGTGTGGATCAACTGCGCTGCGAGTATTTGGAAAATCCGCTGGGCATTGACACGGCGCAGCCGAGGCTGAGCTGGATTTTGGAATCGAAGGAACGCGGCCAAAAGCAAACCAACTGGCAAATTTTAGTGGCGTCGTGCGCCGATGAATTGAAACGTGATCACGGCGATTTGTGGGACAGCGGCAAAGTTGATTCCGACCAAACTACGTTCATTGCTTACGCGGGAAAAACTTTGGCGTCGCGGCAAATGTGTTTCTGGAAAGTCCGCAGTTGGGACAAGGACGGCAAACCGTCCGACTGGAGCGAGCCGGCATTTTGGCAAATGGGTCTGCTGTCGCCAGCGGATTGGAATGCGAAATGGATTGCACAAACGACCAACATTGACAAGCAGCCCGCGCCCTTTTTTCGCCGCGAGATTAATTTGGACGGCAAAATCAAACGCGCCACGGTTTCCATCTGCGGCCTCGGCTACTACGAATTGCACATCAACGGTCAGACCGTCGGCGACCAGTTGCTTGATCCGAGCTACACGCGTTACGACAAGCGCGTGTTGTATGCGACGCATGACGTGACGGCGTTGCTCAAGCACGGCGAAAATACGGTCGGTGCCATTCTCGGCAACGGCTGGTTCAACGCGCAAACCAAGGCTGTTTGGTATTTTGACAAAGCGCCGTGGCGCGAGTCGCCACGACTTCTGCTGTCGCTCTTTGTGGAATATGCCGATGGCCGCACGCAAATCTTTGGCAGCGACGAAAATTGGAAAGCAACCACAGGACCAATTTTGTTCAATAGCATTTACGGCGGCGAAAATTACGATGCGCGACTGGAAATACCCGGCTGGGACAAGCCGGGTTTTAATGACGCCAACTGGGAGCCGGCGCAAATTGTTGACGCACCGAATGGCAAGCTCATCGCACAAATGATGCCGCCGATTGAGGTGACGCAAATCATCAAGCCCGTAAAACTCACCGAACCCAAGCCGGGCGTTTTTGTGTTCGATCTCGGTCAAAATTTTTCCGGCTACACGGAATTGAAGGTGAAAGGTCTGGCGGGAACCAAAATCACGTTGCGCCACGGCGAAAGACTTTTCAAAGACGGCATGCTCGACACAGCCGACATCATCGAGCATGTGAAACGCATGGGCACGAATCAACAGTTCCAGACTGACAATTACACGTTGAAGGGCGGGGGCACGGAGACATGGCATTCGCGTTTTACTTACTATGGTTTTCAATACGTCGAAGTTACCGGTTTTCCTGGCACGCCGACGCTCGATTCGCTGCGCGGCGTGTTCACGCACACGGCGGTTCCGGTCGCGGGCAAGTTTGAATGTTCCAATCCGCTGCTGAACAAAATCTGGGCCGCCGGACGCTGGTCGTATTTGAGCAATCTTCAAGGCATCCCGACCGATTGTCCGCATCGCGAAAAAAACGGCTGGACCGGCGACGCGCATCTGGCCGCCGAGCAAGGCATTTATAATTTCATGCCCGCTGGCATTTACACCAAATGGATCAACGATCTCGACGACGAGCAGCAACCGGACGGTCGCCTGCCTGGCATCGTGCCGACGAGCGGTTGGGGATATTCCTGGGGCAACGGTCCCGCGTGGGATAGCGCGTTCGAGCTGATTCCCTTTTATCTTTACGAATATTACGGCGACGCGAAACCACTGCGCGATCATTTCGCCGGCATAAAGCGCTACGTGGATTACCTCGCGTCGCGCGCCACGAATAATATTGTCAGCATCGGCCTAAACGACTGGGCACCGTTCAACACCAAAACGCCAGCGGACATCACGGACACGGCGTATTTTTATCGCGACACGCTCGTCGTGGCACTGGCGGCGAAGTTGCTCGGAAAAACTGACGATGCGAGTGAATATGCCGCCCGCGCGGAGCAGATCAAAAAATCCTTCAACGAACATTTTTTCCACGCGGACAGCGGCACTTACGGCAATGGCAGCCAGACTTCGTTGAGTTGCGCGCTGTATCAAGACTTGGCGGAGCCGGCGACGGAAAATCGCGTTCTCGAAAATCTTGTTGCCAACGTGGAAAAACAGAACGGTCACATTGACACGGGAATCCTCGGCGCAAAATACATTTTGAATACGTTGACCGATCATGGCCGAAGCGACGTCGCCTATCGGATGGCTTCGCAAAAAGATCTGCCAAGCTGGGGCTGGTGGATCGAGCAAGGCGCGACAACGTTGTGGGAAACTTGGCGAGGGGTGGCTTCGCGTAATCACATTATGTATGGCGACGTCAGCGCGTGGTTTTACAAGGCATTGGCGGGCATCAATGCGGATCCGAACGCGCCGGGCTTCAAACATTTTTTTATCAGCCCGCATCCCGTCGGCGATCTCACGTTTGCGCGCGGTGAATACGACTCGATTCACGGCAAGATTGTGAGCGATTGGAAAATTAAGAATGACAAACTCTTTCTAAACGCAGTCGTGCCTCCGAACACCACCGCAACCATCTGTGTGCCGGACGCAAAGTTGGCTGAAGTTCGCGAGAGCGGTCGTCCAGCGATGAAAATAAACGGCGTCACCAGCTTTTCTCAGACTGCAAGTGGCGCTGACTTTGAAGTCGAATCCGGAGAATATCTTTTCACTTCGCCGATGAAACCGAAGGCAAAATGATTTTGCCAGTAAACCTGAAATTTCCCGAGCAATGCTATCGCTGATGAAATTTGAAACTTCCCTTCGCGATTTGTTGCCACTCTTGGCGACACTGGTTGCTGGTTTCCTTTTCACAGGTTGCGCTGTCATCGGTCACCCACCGATTTGCCACCAGACGGGTGAATCAGTCGTGCTCGCCGGATCGGAGCCGGCATGCCTGGCGCATAATCCCCTGTGGAATCAAGCATTTCACGTTCGCAGCACTTATTTACCGGAAACGAACGCGGTCGAATACATCAATGGCCAAGATTTTATTTTGGACTGCCAGCACGGCACGTTGCACCGCACAGCGGATTCGCGGATTCCCGATTTTCGGACGAACATTTTGTTTGGCGTCGAAAATTTTGATCACACCAAATTTCCAGGGTTCGGCAACGACAAGTTTTTTATTTTTGTGGATTATGACTTCACGCAAACGAAAACTTGGCCGGTTCAGGCTTCGCAGCAGAACAAATTGCCGGTCACGCATCGCAAACTTCTCAACGGCGAGCCGGTAAAAATTGTGGCGTTCGGCGATAGCATCACGGTGGGTCACAACGCGACGCGGACGAATTTGATTTTCTGGCAACGTTGGGCGGATGAACTTCGCCACAAATATCCCCAGGCAAACATTTCGACCGTCAACGGCGCGACCGGCGGCGATACGACGCGCCAGGGACTGCAACGGCTGCAAACCAAAGTCATCGCCGAAAAACCGGACTTGGTTTTAATCGGCTTTGGCATGAACGATCACAATGTCAGGGGCGTTCCGTTGCCGGAATTCAAAAAGAATTTGGAAGACATGGTGACCACAATTCGAGCGAAAACCGGCGCGGAAATAATTTTATATTCTGCCTTTCCGCCGAATCCGCGCTGGAAATTCGGCAGTCATCACATGGCGGATTACGCGACGGCCACGGCGGAAACGGCCGAGGAAATGAACTGCGCTTATGCGGATGTCTTCGACAACTGGCAAACGCTGGCCGCGCGGAAAAAGCCGGAAGATTTGCTGGGGAACAACATCAATCATCCAAACGATTTTGGACACTGGATATATTTCAGCGTTTTCAACCAACTCGGATTGTGAAGTTCACGCGTAAAATCTTCTTCGGATTTCTGCTCTTCGTTCAAAGCGCACTTTGCGTGTCAGCGGGTGAAACAAATTTTATTCCGGTCATCACCGCCGGGCCAAACGCCACGGTTCTGAAAAACGGAAAAACCTTTCGCGGCATCGGCGTCAATTACTTCGACTGTTTTTTGCGAACCTTGCGAAATCCGGCAGACATCAGTTACGACGCCGGTTTTTCTGTTCTGGCGAGCAAAGGCATTCCATTTGCACGATTTTCCGCAGGCGGCCAGTGGCCAAAGGACATGCGGCTTTATCAGACGAATCGCGCGGAGTATTTTCGCCGGCTGGATGAGGTTGTGAAGGCTGCCGCGCAACACGGGGTCGGACTGGTGCCATCTTTTTTTTGGAATTATTCCTGCGTGCCCGATCTGGTCGGTGAGCCGATGGATCAATGGGGCAATCCCAAAAGCAAAACCCGCGCTTGGATGCGAGATTATGTCCGCGAGGTGGCCGAACGTTATCACGACAATCCGACGATCTGGGCCTGGGAATTTGGCAATGAGTTTTCGCTTAATGCTTGCCTGCCGAACGCGTCCGAACACCGGCCGCACGGTGATCCCGCATTCACCAACGCCACGGGCCGAACCACCCACGACGACTTGACGTTCGGCATGATTAACGCGGCGTTCACGGATTTTGCCAGGGTGGTGCGGACGTTTGATTCGCATCGGCTCATTTTCACCGGCGACAGTTTTCCGCGCGTGAGTGCCTGGCATCAGCAGCACGAAAATAATTGGATGAAAGACTCACCGGAACAATTTGCCGAAATACTGGCCGGAGCGAATCCCAATCCGATTTCCGGCATCAGTCTTCATGCCTATGAAGACGAGGACGAACAGCGTCTACCACAAGCCATGTTGGTTTCGCGAACATTGAACAAGCCGATTTTTATCGGCGAATTTGGTGTGCCGGGTGAAACCGCACTAGCCAAAGCAAATTTTCACAAGCTCCTTGAATCCATCGTAGCCAATGAAATCCCACTCGCCGCGCTGTGGGTTTTTGATTTTGGCAGGCAACCAAACTACAACGTCACGGCTGAAAATGTGCGGTCGTGGCAATTGGAAACGATCGCGGAAGCGAACAAGAAATTACAAAAGACGGCAGCCAAATCGAAACACCGGTGATTGCAATTTCAAAAAATCCCGCCAAATATCTTGTGACGGTTCTCCGCTGACGTAGCGACAAAATTTAAGTCCAACTTCCCTAACTGTGCGGTCGCTTCAAACCTGAGTCCGGTATCGCCTCTTTCGCCTTGAACTCCCAAGTCCACTGGTTGAAATAAAGATTGCCGCCGCGCCATTCCACTTCGCCGCGCTGAAAATCTACAATCTCGGATCGGAAAAATAATTTTGCCGGATACAGCGGCTGTTGGTAATCGGTGTTCACCACCAATCGGCCCGCATCAATGCCGCCGAGGAAGAACCACTTCTCACGGTCGTCCTTGCTATTCACCAGACCATAGGTTACATCAGCCGGAACCCAGCCATACGGCGCAAGAAATATTTCACACCAGTCATGCATGTCCTGCACGGGGTCCGTGGTCCAGCCGGTTTCCCAACGCGCGGGAATATCGTTCAACCGGCACAGAGTCATGAACGTCATCGTTTTGATGCCGCAATCGCCATGACGGCAGCCCAACGCATATTCCGGAAGACATGCGATGGTGGAATACTCGCGAGCACTAGCCCAACGGATGTTTTCCGAAACCCACGCGAAAATTTTTCGGGCTTTGAAATAAGGATTGGTTTCATTGCCGACAATTTCGTGCGACAGTTTTGTCATGGCATCCGAAAAGACAATCTGCGGCGGTTGCTGGCTCATCAAAGGCGCTAGTGCCGGATTGTTCGTATCAACGGTTTGAACGATCGCCGGATCAATTGGCTGGTAAAATCCATCGGAGGTATATTCAAAAACAATTTTGAATTCGGTTACCCCGGTTTTTGCTGCTGGCTTTTCGAGATACAAGGAAGACAGCGCTGCATTGGTGTTTGCCTGGATGGATTCCGGCGGGTCGGATGAAATCAACTGGATGTGGGATTGCCGGTTTCCATTGTGGGGAAATGGCAGCCACGCCCGGATGATTTCGCCCGGCGGAACTTCACCCGGCTTGACCCGCAGGCAATACGTCACTTGCCAGATTTTTGGGCAATTTTCCTGTGAGTTCGTTCGAGCCGAGGCGGCAATCACACGACGGACGTCGTCCAGACGATACAACGCCTCATCCTTAATACCGGCGACACGCTTCAGCTCCCGCGCCTCGCGGTTGATGCGAAAAAGATTGGCTCCGGCGCTGTGGAAATACCGGCGGTCGCCGTCCACATCCAACCATTCGATGGCACCATTTTTGTCCCAAGCAGCGAATTGCTTTTCGGTGATGGACGGCACCACGCCGCGTGAGTCTTGAAAAGCCTGTGTTCTAGTTTTGTCGAAATCGAGGCGCATTCGTGTGATACGATCCGATTGAAACAACAGTTCCTGCCTCGTCGAAAAATCGAGATTAGTCCGGGCCAGTTCAATGGCGATTTCATTCCCGGCCTGCTGCCAGCGTCCGTCGCCAACCCAACGGGAAATTTCTTCCATCGTGGCCGCTTTGCCACTGACCGCAAACACGGTCATGAGTAGCGCCAGCCGAGTCAGCGTAAAATTCCGTAATGAATTTTCCGGTTTGGATTTCATGAACTTCATTTGCAAGAGCAGCCCATAAGACGACCATGGTCTGGAATTACATCAACCCCACATGCTTCAACACTTCCGGCGGCGGACCGTCGAATTTTTGTAGCGCGACGTTGCCGACGTAGCCGATGTCTTTCCAGCCCGCCGGTGTGGTATAAAAGCCGCCGGTGGTCAGGTTGCGGAACAGCGCGAAAAAATTTGCCGCCGTCCGAAATTCCGGCTCGGCTTTGGGCGCAAAACAAATGGCGTCACAAATGGCGTGCTGTTCTTGCCCGGTCAATTCGGCAAAAGTTTTTTTGAATCGTTTCGCGGACTCGGTTTCCATCCAGTCCAGGCCCTTCAAAATAATTCCACGATGTGCCTGCTGTTCCGGATAGGGCGCACTGATCCATTCGTCAATAAAATCAACCACATGCAGTTCACTCGCGGCGGGAGACTTGCTGTCGGCGGGAATGATCACATCGCACAGCGCGGTCGCCGTGCGGCGTTGGGCCTCGGTCAGCGTGAGCGGCCACAGGTCGCCGGGATTGT
>TBL_comb47_HYPODRAFT_10001918_pt1 | contig 26444 bp, 23 predicted proteins | sample TroBogypolimnion_40_FD_10682 | JGI IMG/M metagenome (IMG submission 10682)
CGGCAGTCCTAGCTCTTTGGCCACCACATCGGGCGAGTTGCGAATCCCTCCGATATAGACAACCCCCAAACCGGCGGCTTCAGCCGCCACGGCGGCGTTTTGAGCGGCCAAGGCCGCGTCGATGTTGGCCAATAAAAAACACTCCAAGTAGTCCAAGCTGCCGTGAGGGACTTGGCGCTGTTCACCCAGCGACCTGAGCCTGGCCAAGTCGGCTATCCAGACCAAAAAGAGAGGGCAAGCGTCGATGTGCTTTTGCTGGCCCGACACGGCATTCAAGCGCGCTTTGCGCTCAGGGTCGGTCACACTCACGACACTCCAGGTCTGAAAGTTCGACGAGGTCGAGGCCGACTGGGCCGCCGCCACCATCATCTCAGCCGTCTGCTTTGGCACTGCGCGAGGATCAAAAGCTCGCACCGAGCGGTGTTCAAGCAAGGCTTCGAAGGTTTGGTTATGAAAGGCGGGCAAGTCCTCGGCACTCAAGTGGGCCAAAGGATGGTCGCTGCTACCGTAGCGGGCGATTAAAAGTTCGGAAATTGACATGCAAAAAATGAATAAAAAATAAAAGAATTTGATCCCAACCATGCCCATGGGGTGGTGCCCACAGCCTGCAATGGAACCTGCAGCGTGATATTTTAGTGAAAGAACGGTGCGGCATTCAGAGGGATTATCCCCACGCCAGAAGTGTCAAAAGAGGCAGACTTCAATGGTCAGACTGGAATAGGTGCGCCACGAAGACTGGCCTGCTTGCACCTGCTTGCACCTGCTTGCATCTGCTTGCATCTGCTTGCACCTGCTTGCACTTGGTCGCACTTGGTCGCACCTTATCGCCTTCGCTCTTTTTTTTCCGCGCCAAACTCAGCGGCTGGCTTGGTTCAATTCACCCTCCTCGGGCCCGCGCAAGACCTCCTCCAAAGTGGATGCAATGAGATCGGGGAGAATCTCCTCCAATTGCTCAAGAACGCGTTGGGTGACCTCTTGGGTGATCATTTTCAAGTGCGTGTCTTGGATTTGCCAAGGGGTGGGTTCGGAGAAATCCTCATCCTCGGTCAACGGGGGATCTTGCAGATCTTGCGGCTCTTGCGGTTCTTGTATCTCGTGCACTTCTTGACCCGGACTGCGCCAGTATTGAGTAGACCCGAGACCTTTAGACAAACCACGAGGATCTTCTAAGTCTTGTGCAGCACGCATGTCCAAGCTTGGCCCCCTAGGCTCGAAGGCATGTTCTGGCTCGCCAGGAATGAGGGTGGGCACTCGGTGCAAAAAGCCAGGATCCTGGAGAACCTTCAAGGACAACAAATCGTCTTGGGCTTTCAAGTCCTCGTCTTGCCATTGCGTTGATAAGCCAGTGGCGGGGCGCGGGACTTCTCTGGGGTCATCCATGTTCAAGGTCCTTGCACTTTTAGGCCGCAGCCGACTTTTGTTTCAAATCGTGTTTGATGATCGCATATCCACGGTCTTGGTAAGTTTTCCAGCGAGCCCTGGCAAACTCCCGGTCGATGGCCTCGGTACTCACCAACTCAATCACACGCTCAAACTTCTCGAAACCCGTTGGGACCACATCTGCCAAGTTCAAAAGAATTTGATGGTGCGGCAGTGCATGCAAGTCACTCACCTTGTCGGCCAGCACAATGGGGCTGCGCTTGAGCACGTGGGCTGGCGCTTCAAGCAGGCAGTGCGGAATGAAGTCTTGCGCAGTGAGCGTCCACAATGCCCGGTCCAAACTCTCCAAACTCGAGACCGGTCCGGTCACCACCACTTGGGCCTGTAAGTGATAGGCCTTGCGCAAAAACCGACAAGCATAGTCCATCTTGTCTTGCGCGTTAAAGTGAAAAGTGATCTCCGTCATGGGCTCGCTGAAGGCCTAAGGTTTGGTAGAGGTTTTACCCAATTTCTGACGGACAAAGCCCTGGGTGGCTTTGCTCGCTTTGCTGGCTTTGGCACCCAGTGCTTTTGCATTTGGTGTTGAGACCCTGGTCTGCTTGGCCTGATCAATCAAATAAGACAAGACCATGGGCAAAGGGCGGGCTGTGGCGCCCTTGCCGGGTCCAGAACTCTTCCAAGCAGATCCCGCAATGTCCAGATGAGCCCAGTTGAGCCCCTCAGTAAAGCGCTCAAGGAACTTGGCCGCCGTGATGGAGCCAGCACTTCGGTCACCAATGTTGGCGGTGTCGGCAAAATTGGATTTAAGGCCTTCAGCGTATTCCTCGTCTAGAGGCAATCTCCAGCACGGGTCAAGTGTTCTCTCACCAGCCGCCATCAGGGCCTGCGCCAAGTCGTCGTTCGGTGTGAACAATCCACTCCTCAAATGCCCAAGCGCAATGATGCAGGCCCCTGTGAGCGTTGCCATGTCGAGCACCATGCTCGGCTTGAAGCGCTTGGCATAAGTCAAAGCGTCACACAAAATCAAACGCCCCTCGGCGTCGGTGTTCAAAATCTCGATGGTTTGGCCACTCATGGACGTGACCACGTCGCCAGGCTTGATGGATTGGCCATCGGGCATGTTCTCACAAGCCGGAATCAAGCCCACCACATTGATCTTGGGGGACAACTCACCCAAGGACTTGAACACCCCCAAAACAGTGGCGGCACCACACATGTCAAATTTCATCTCGTCCATGCCAGCCCCAGGCTTTAAGGAGATTCCGCCGGTGTCAAAGGTAATGCCCTTTCCAATGAGGACTACAGGGGCCGACTTGTCGCTCGCACCCTTGTAGTGCATCACGATAAAGCGCAAAGGCTCGCTGGAGCCTTGTGCCACCGACATGAACGATCCCATGCCAAGCTTGGCCACTTCTTTGGGGCCAAGCACTTGGACGTCGATTTTTTTGTATCTCGAGAGCGTCTTGGCCGCCTGACCCAAATGGGTGGGCGTTGCGTGGTTGCTCGGGCGGTTGCTCCACTCCTTGGTGAAATTCATCCCAGCCACCCGCGCTTGGCCCTCCGCAAAGGCCTCTTGTAGCGCAGTTTGATCCAATGAGCCCTTGAACAAGGGCTCCACACACAGCACAGCGGTGGCCAAACTGGTCGATTTGGCACTGGGCTTGGTGGCGGTATAAACATAATGACAGTCGCTCAAGGCTTGCAAGGTCGACTGCACGCGCTCTTGCCCCAACTGTGGCAGGTAAAGCGACAGGTGTTGAGCCTTGGGCTGGGCGCTTTTACCCTCTTTGGCCGCCGCCGTCACGGCCTGGCGCACCTGTTTGGCGCTACCGGGACCGCAATGGGCCAATATCACCAGATTGGCCTTGACCCCAACCAGATTCCAAAGGGTCAGGGTTTTACCCGCCTTGGCCTCCAATTGGCCTTTTTTAAGCGCTGTGGCAATGGCCTCTTCAATGGCACCCTGAGGCGGATGGGGTACCGCAGACAGGGTGTCATCGATCAAAATCAACAAAATATCGGTTTTTTGCTGGTGCAAAGAAGTCAAGGAGAGTTGTTTGAGTTCAAAGTTCATGTTGAAGGTCTTCTAGAATCGGGGCATGTTATATCAATCTTCCATACGTCAAGAGCTCACCAAAAGCTTTGGTGCCACGGTGGTGGTGCTGGTGACCATCGTGCTCACCATGATGCTCATTCGCACCTTGGGACAAGCCTCCAGGGGCTATGTTAACCCCTCAGAGGTGAGTTTGGTGCTGGGCTACACAATGTTGGGACATTTGCAGACCATCCTCACCATGAGCCTCTTCATTGCCACCGTCTCCACCCTTTCACGCGTGCACCGCGACAGCGAAATGGTGATCTGGCTCACGGGTGGGGCAAGGCTGCTGGACTTTTTACGTCCCCTCTTGTCGTTTTCATGGCCGATTTTACTTTTAATCTTCGTTCTGGCCATCTGGGTGTGGCCATGGTCTTACCAACAAAGCCAAGACCTCAAAGACCGGTTTGAAAAAAGAGGGGATTTGGAACGCGTGGCCCCAGGTCAATTCCAGGAGTCCTCCAACGGTCAGCGCGTGTTTTTTATCGAAAAAGACTTGGCCAGTGACAAAGAGGGCAAAAACGTCTTCATCGTGAGCAATGAGCGCGATCGCCAGACCATCACCACGGCACGCACAGGGCGAATTTCTGAGCAAGGTCAGTCGCGTTTTTTGATGCTGAGCAACGGCCAACAGCTCGAAATCGCCAACAACGACCACAGCCTCAAGCTCACCGAATTCAGCCAATACGCCACCCGCATTGATCACGACGCTTTCTCCAAAAACCCACCCATAGCCCGCACCACCTCCACTTGGGACTTGATCCAAGCCCCGAGCTTGAATCACCTGGGGGAGCTGAGTTGGCGCCTTGGTGTAGGTCTGGCCGCCTTCAATCTTGTGCTCGTGAGCCTTGCCTTGGCCCAGGTCAACTCGCGCGGTGTGCGCGGTCGCCAAGCCTTGTTTGCACTCTTTATCTTCATCACCTACGAGAACATGGTCAATCTCGGGCAAAACTGGGTCGAGCAAGGCAAAATGGCCTTCATTCCTTTGATGCTCAGCATTCACTTGAGCGTGACCCTGGTCTGCGCTTTCGTTTTGTGGGTGCGCAACAAAGGGGTGAGCATTGAATTTAACACGGCCAGCTTGGGCAACCTCGTTCAGCGTGTTGCGCGCCAGGCCTACAAACCGAACAAAAAGACCTCATGAAAACCATCCAACGACTCATTTACAAAGAAATTGTGAGCGCCGTGGGGTTTGTGATTGTGGGGTTTTTAGGGCTTTTTTTCTTCTTTGACCTGATCGATGAGCTCCAGTGGGTGGGCAAAGGGGTCGAATTGAACGCGGCGGGCAAACTCGATCTTGACAAAATCTATTTGCTCCCCCAGGCCTTTACTTATGTCGCCTTGATCGTTCCAAGTCACATCTATGAGCTCATGCCCATCGCCGTCTTGATTGGCACCATCTTTGTGATGGCTCGTCTGGCCCAAAGCTCAGAGTTCACCATTTTGCGCACCTCGGGTCTGGGACCGGTCAAGGCCCTGCGTGTCTTGTCGGGTTTGGGCTTGGCCTTTGTTGTGCTCACCTTTGTCGTTGGCGACTACCTCTCGCCCTTTTGCGACCGACAAGCGCAATTGCTGCGCTCGAAATACTTGGGTCAAATCACCGTCGGTCAAACCGGCGCCTGGCTCAACGAGAAGCAAACCCTCACGCACCAAGCGGTCAATGTGGGATCCATCACGCCTGCGGGAAACTTGAAAGACATCAAAGTCTATGAGTTCAGTGTCCAAGGCAAACTCTTATCGCTCACCCAGGCCGTGAGCGGTGAATTCGTCCCCGAGCAAGATGCTTGGCTTTTGCACCAGGTGCACCGAGACGAGTTCAACCCCCTCGACGACGCCAAAAGCCAGACACCAGATTTGGTCGTAAAAGCGGTCAAACGCTTGGAACTCGACACCCTCAATTGGCCCACCACCATCAAGCCCGAGATGGTGGCCGTCGCTTTGTTAAAGCCCGAGCGCATGAGCACGTTTGATCTTTTTCAATACATCCAACACTTGCAATCGAACGCACAAACGGCCCAACGCTATGAGATTGAATTCTGGAAAAAAGTCTTCTACCCCATCAGCTGCTTGGTGATGGTGGTGCTCGCGCTACCCTTTGGTTATTTGCATTTTCGCAGCGGCAACATCGCCACCATGGTATTTGCAGGGGTGATGATCGGCATTAGCTTTTTCCTCATGAACAACGTCTTTGGCTACATCGGCAACTTGAAACAATGGGTCCCATGGTTGGCCGCAGCTGCTCCCGGGCTCATTTACTCGGTGGTCTCACTCACGGCCTTTGGTTGGCTGGTGCTCAGACAATAAGAATCCCCTTTTTGTCGCCACTCTTGACCATTGACCCATGAAGCCCAAGGGGCATGTCACACACTTGCCACAAAAGCATTCCTATACTTGTCAAATTTTGGACACAAAGTTATTTATTTTGCGTTTATAACGCTATGACTCAATCGCCCCTTAGGATTGGGTTGACATTTTCTCATGCATCAACCTTCACTCAGATTCGCGCTGATCGCCTTGGGCTGCTGCCTGGCCTCTTGTTCGATACAAAACCAGTTGCTTCAAACGGCAGGAAACGCCGTCGCCATGCAAGGCAACGCTGACGAAGAGGATTTGGAGATTGCACAAAACGCGAGTGCCTTTTATATCAAACTCAGCGAATCGATGCTTCAAAAGGTGCCAGACAATGTACCCTTGGCCTTGTCCACCACAGCCACCCTCACACAATACGCATATGCATTCGTGTCGACCCCAGCCGATCGAATCGAAGGACAAAATACCCAACAAGCCTTTTCTCTGCGAAATCGTGCGGCCAAACTCTACACCCGCGCCAAAGCTCACGGCCTCAAAGCCTTGGAGCTGCAGCAACCTGGGCTATTGAAAACCTTAGAAACCCTGGGTTCTGAACCCGCCAAGCCTCAAGCCGTGAGATCAACATTTCAATTGAAGCCCAAACTCGCGGCTTTGGCCTACTGGAGTGCGGCGTCTTGGGCCGGGGCCATCTCCCTATCGAAAGATTCGCCCGAAGTGGTGGCCGATTTGCCCCAGGTGTTCGCCTTGGCCCAGCTCGCCTTTGAGGCCGAGCCCCACTACGGCCAGGGCGCCTTGGCCTCACTCATGGGGACCTTGGAGATGGCCAAGACGCAGGGCAACAAAAAAAACGCCCTGGCTTATTTCGATTTGGCCATTGATTTGTCCAAGCACAAGGATCCAGGCGCCTTGGTCTCCAAGGCCGAAAACTACGCACTGCCCATGGTCCAACCCCAACTCTTTGAGAGCCTGCTCAAAGAAGCTTTGGAATGCACACCCAACAAAAACGACGTTGCCACCCAAGTCATGCAAACGCGTGCACGCTGGTTACTCGATCACGTCGAGGATTACTTTTGATGACCTTCAATACAATGCATCTTCTCACACCAATTGATCTTTTGAGTAAAACCTACCAACTGTGCGCGCGAGTTTTTCTCCTGTCCACGGGGCTCTCGCTTCTGATGGCTTTGCCCCTCAGCCCAGCACTCGCGGCTCAAAGCCAACTCAAGATTGGCAGTTTGGTGCCCAAAAATTCACTCTACCATCGCCAACTCCAAGAAATTGGCGAGACCTGGAAGAAAGGCCAAGACGCCAGCGCCAAGCTTGTGATCTACCCTGACGGCTCACAAGGCGGTGAAGCGGAGATGGTCAGACGCATGCGCATTGGCCAACTCCAAGGCGCCTTGCTCTCGGTGGTTGGACTCAGCGAGATTGAGCCCTCCATCTCAGCTTTGCAAAGCATGCCGCTGCTCTTTAAGAACTGGGAAGAGTTGGATTATGTGCGCGAGCAAATGCGCTCGGGCATGGAAAAACGCTTTATGGACAAAGGCTTTGTGGTCTTGGCCTGGGGGGATGCGGGTTGGGTGCGGTTTTTCTCAAAAGAGGCCGCCTTCAGACCCGATGACTATAAAAAAATGAAATTCTTTGCCTGGGGCAGTGAAAACGCACAACAAGAATTGATGAAGTCTTCGGGCTACACACCTGTGCCCCTTGAGCCCACTGACATCCTGCCCTCCATTCAAACCGGCATGATCAATGTGGTGCCCTCCACCCCCTATTTTGCATTGGCGAGCCAAATCTACACCACCGCCAACAACATGCTCGAGATCAATTGGGCCCCCATTGTGGGCGCCTTGGTGATCACGAAAAAAAGTTGGGACGAGATGGGTCCAGCCCTCCAATCTCAAGTGCGCGCGGCCAGTGACTTGGCTGGCAGCAACATCCGCGTGCAAGCGCGCAAGGAAGTTGACGAGGCGGTCCAGGCCATGCAAAAAAGAGGACTGCATGTGAACAAGCCCAATGCCGAGCAATTGAAGGAATGGAATGACTTGGCTGAAAAGCTCTACCCCAAAATCCGCGGCACCTTGGTGCCAGCCGACACCTTTGATGAAGTGTTTGCCCACCTGAAGGCCTACCGCGCCCTTCACGCCAAATGAGGCACGGTTGTCAATGGTCATTGCCCAATGTGGAAAGTGAGCAAAGTGGGCAAAATGGCCAGCTGAATTCTTTCTTTAAAGTCCCCCAAGTCAAGCCCTGACATGAAGTTGCGCCCAAACAGCCCCGCTGTCGAGAACCACCTCGCTGCCAGCGCTTTGTTCTTGATGATGCTGATTCCCGTGTTCGAGATGCTGCTGCGCCCACTGCAAGCGCGCGGCGTCGACAATGCCCCCTCCTTGGTGCAACACTTAGGGCTCATGATGTCCATGCTCGGTGCGCTCGCTGCCGAGCGTCACGCGGGGCTTGCGCGTCTTGGCAATATTGGGCGCTATTTCAACTCTCCCCGAGCACCCCGATACACACAGTCTGCGGGCATGATCATGAGCGCTGTGATTTGTGGAGGACTGAGTTATGCCGGCTTGGATCTGGCACGCTCTGAGTGGGATTCCGCCCACACCCTCTCCTATGGCTTGCCCTTGGCTTATGCACAGGGTCTATTACCGCTTGGGTTTTTACTCATTGGTGTTCGGCTGGGCGCTCGGGCCTGTAACGCCCTATCAAGACACCCTTCAGATCATCTTGCCCAAAAGCTTTGGACACAAGCCGTGGCCCTGGGTCTGTGTGCACTTGGATATGGTGTGGCCCAAATGGGGCTCATGCAAGATGCCCCCAAAGTCTTGGCCTATGGCCTGCTCTTGTTGATGTTGGCCCTGGATGCACCGATCTTTGCCGTGATGGCGGGCTTGGCTTGGGTGCTGTTTGCCGGCGAAGGATTGCCTTTGGCCTCCTTGGCTTTGTCCCATTACCAAATCACCATCAACCCGTCCTTGCCCGCCTTGCCGCTTTTCACGCTTGCAGGATTGCTCTTGGCGAGCGGACAATCCTCCAAACGACTGAGTACGCTTTTCATCTGCATTTTTGGTGCCGGTCAAATCGGCACCATGGCGGCGGTGGCCGTGCTGTGCAGTTGTTTCACCGCATTGACTGGGGGCTCTGGGGTCACGATCTTGGCACTCGGGGGCTTGTTGATGCCGCTCTTGACCCGGGCCCACTATCCTGAGCGACAAAGCATGGGGCTGATCACGGCAGCGAGTGCCTTGGGCGTGCTGTTGGCACCCGCAGTCCCCCTCATCATGTACGCCATCATTGCCAAGATCCCGATCAACACCATGTTCGTGGCGGGCATACTGCCGGCTCTCTTGATGGTTGCTTGCTTGGTGATTTTGGGCTTGGTTGTCAAAGGCCGCCAAAAAGATGCAAGCACCAGCCCCCTCAAAGTTCAAGCCACGAATGAGGAGGCCTTGGACCCGAAGACCGCCCGCACGAGTGTTTTGCAGTCTGCTTGGGCGGCCAAGTGGGAGTTGATCGCACCCGTGGTGGCCATTGGCAGCTTGGTCAGTGGCCTCACCACCCCAACGGAAAGTGCAGCGATTACTGCGCTTTATGCGGCCCTCGTTCAAGTCGTCTTCAAAAAAGACCTCGACGTCAAAGGCTTTTGGGCATGCCTCACGCAAACCGCCCAACTCATTGGCGGCGTGATGCTCATCATGGGCTTGGCCTTGGGACTGACCAACTACTTGATCGACCAAGGTATTCCAGACATGGCCATTGAGCAGTTCCAAAGCATCACCCACAACAAGTATTGGTTCTTGCTCGCCTTGAATGTGTTTTTGCTCATTTGCGGGGCATTGATGGAGATCTATGCTGCTTTGATTGTGCTCGTTCCCTTGCTGCTGCCGCTTGCGATGAGTTACGGCGTGGATCCGGTTCATTTTGGCATTGTCTTTTTGGCCAATTTGGAGATTGGGTTTTTATGCCCACCGGCTGGCATGAACATCTATTTTGCTGCAGCAGTGTTTCAAAAACCCATCCACGAGGTGGTGAGATCGGTCCTCACGCCGGCATTGGCCTTTTTCTTAGGCTCTCTCATCTTGTCATGCACGCCCATATTGGTTACCTTCTTGCCCGACCTCTTTCAAATGAGCCGTTAAAATGGGACAGTTTGGGCACATGTGTCTTGCAGGGAGTGCGGTCTTGAGCGCTTAAAAAAACACTTCACATCACCCTCACAGCGTAACCTTTTTTAGAAAGTCTGGCCGCCTTGAAATCCACCATTCTTTTTGCGCATGGCTCGCGCGACCCCTTGTGGCGCGTCCCCATTGAATTGATCGCCCAGCGTATTCAATCCCTGGCCCCAGAGCAGTTGGTCGATCTCGCCTATCTTGAACTCAATGAGCCCGATTTAAAAATCTGCCTACAAGGTTTGGTCAACCGTGGCGCCACAGAGGTGCGGATTTTCCCTCTCTTTTTGGGGGTGGGCAAACACGCCAGACAAGATTTACCTCTATTGGTGGAGGAAGTCAAAACCCTGCATCCCAGCATCCCAATAGAGGTCTTACCCTCCGCTGGAGAGATGCCTCAAGTCATTGAGTTCTTGGCACAATTGGCATTGACGCCCAAGAATTGAAGAGATCGAACTTCAAAGCTGCTGACTCAACAAAGATCTAGCCTCAATAAGTAGACTCTTGAATCCAGCCCTGTGACTGTGAATTAGTCCTTAGAAATAATGCCCTGACCCGGGGAAACAAATCACCCAGATGCCATCATGATTAAGATCATTTACTTATTTTTCGCATCCATTGTTAGCCTGAGCGCCCTGGCCTGGAATCCATTTAGCAGCCACAATGACAACGAAGAAATACCACTCTCAAGCGAAGAATTAAAAAAAGTTCAAGAAAATGCGGGCTGGACCAAAGATGATGATAAGACGCTGATCTTTGAAGTTCACAACGACCTTAAAGCACCGATCGCCTGCTCTGGAGCGCAAGTTGAACTCAATGAGGGCAAACACATGTCCAAGGCCTTCACCCCCAAACTCTTTGTCCCAGCTGGAAACTCTCGCCTCGCAAGCTTTCCAGGCATCGCCAAAGGCACCATGAAGTCCTTCGCCGTGATTTGCTCATGCTTTAAGAAACAAGGCAAGGGGGAGTGCATCAATCCTTTGGCCAAACCTGCAATTTGAATGACTCATTTGAAACAAGTTGCAAACGTTTGGAAGAAAAAAATAGAAGTTATCGACGCACATCTCTATCGCTACAGTTTCCTTGATTTTTACCAATCCAGAGGCCGTATTTACTGCGATCGAAAATTAGAGCAAGAAACGGTTACCAACACGAGCCATCGCAACAAAGAACTTTCAATGAAACGCACGGGTGCTATTTCATCAGGGAATATCAATGATCCAAAAGCATGAGTCGATATCCGTCAAGCCGCGTGAGCCAAGATACGAAAATTTGTTGGCCCGACTGCACCAGCAATGGATGGTCGGAGTAGCCAAGAGTCGTCATCAACTCCGTTTTGGTTGACCACGACTTACCTTGATCTTTGGAGAACATCATATTGAGACTTGATTTTTCACCGTCAAACTCCTTCCAGACCAGCCAGACTGCCTTGCCTTTTGACAACACATGACCACGACTGGGGTTGAATTCAGGGTTCCCGATTTTCAGGGGCTCAGAAAAACTTCTTCCCCCGTCCAAGGAGTGCGCGTAATAAAGGCCTTTTCGATTGGACCCCTGCGTGAACCATGTCACATGCAGGACTTCCTCGTCGGAGACAGAAAGTGAGGGTCCTTGGTGAGGACAGACATCGGTTTGCCAATGATCATCAGAGACGCGAAACACTAAACTTGGCTGAAGTTTTTCACTGACCGATTGGATAGCGTGGTCTCTTACACCGCCGGGGAATATGGCCCGGTAGGCCAAGAAGGCCTGATCTTTTGAATCTATCACAAGGCCAATACGGCAGCACTCGCAACTCTCGGGGTTGACGATGATTTCCTTCTTAAAGGTCTGACCCCAATCACTGGTTTGCGTATAAGCGATCGACCCACCGAGAGCGACTTTTCCAGATTTGTTCTTTTGCGCCACCACGCGCTTGTCAATCCAGGCCAGCGAAACCCGATGATTGGACTGGAGTGCTAAAACCGGAAAACGTTCACTCTGGCCATTCTTGATGAGGTCTTTTACCTCAGAAAAATGTTCTGCGCCATCCGATGAGACCGCCATATTCACCTTGGCATTCCAATGGGCATCTTTGAAGTACCCATAAGCCACCATGACATGCCCGTCTTCGTCCGCTACGATTTGCGCTCTTGCGTCACCACCCGTGTCTAGAAACTTCTGGTGCTCAGCAATCTGAACACGGGGTTCAAATGTTTTACCCCAATCAAAGGACTTGGCCACTGAGACAGCGCCGCCCGCGGTCCAAACCAGCAAAAGCGTGCCATTGGAGAGCAATGCAGGGGATGCGGCGTTGGCGCAAGACAACTCTGGCGAATCACAGGCTCCGACGCTTGAATGCGTCGCGGGCGCATGAGACATCATGACCTGGGCACACAACGGGTTCAGCCACTGAACGGCAAGGAGGAGTGTGGCACTCAAGAGCCGGGGGAACTTCATATGGGCGCTTGTCATCGTTTGTCTTCCAATTGAAGAACGAGCACCATCACATGTTCATGTGTTGGTGCTGCATCATGGGGGGCGAGCCAACGGGCTTGGCAATAAAAACGACCTCAACCACACCGGCTCTGGCAAATTTCAATTTAAGAATGATCTTGTCTCCGGCATTGATGGGGGTTTTCAAATCCAGCAGCATCAAGTGGTAGCCACCCGGTGTGAGTTCAACTTGTCCATTTTGAGGAATCTCAAGACTTTTAACTTCCCCCATCTTCATCACATTGCCCTGCATGGACATTTGATGAATTTGAATCAAAGCCAAGGTATCCGAGGTCACCGTGAGCAATTGATCGGCCTCACCTTTGTTTGAGATTTTCATGAAAGCAGAGGACGCCGTTTGCCCCTGAATGGTGGCTTTGATGTAGGCGTTTTCGATTGAAATATTTCTCTTAAGATCTTGTGCCTGAGCCCAAGATATGTTCAAGACGGTGATCAAGACAACAAGGGCGGCACCGATAATTTTAAAATTTTTCATCATCTCTTCTCCTTAAAATTGATGTTTCAAGCCAACACTGATGGTCCTGGGCGGGGACAAAGTCTGAGTTTGTGGGGCGCTCGAAGTATAGGCGCCGTCTTGGTATTGGCGATTGAACAAATTGACCACATTGGCAAAAATATCCGTTGCGTTGTTCACCTTGAAGCTCAAGCTGCCGTTGTAGACCACATTGGAGCCTTGCACGGCATTGATGGTAGTGCTTTGATAATAGGACAATGAACCAATGTAGCTCATTTGAGCATAAACCCTCAGTTTTTGCTCGGGGTACCAAGTGGCCGCCAGTGATGCGGTGTTTTGCGGGACGCCGACAAGTTGGGTATGGGTGGGTGTCGTGACACCATTCCAAGTAGAGGTGAGTACCGTGTTCGTGTAAGCATAGCTTGCATCAAGGGTGAGGTCCGCACTGGCCTTCCACCGCTCGCTCAACTCCAAGCCACTCGAGCGTCCATTTTGGTCATTGGAGTAAAAACTCACTGAAGACCCGCAGTTGGTTAAGTTCGGTGCACTACCCAAAGGCGCTGTGCTGCACAAATTGACCACCGGTTGAGGCAAGTTGTTCGCCAAGGTGTAGCTCGATGTCGCAATCATATTGGAGATGTTGTTCAGGAAGTAGCTTACACTGAAGTGTTGGTTGGACGACTTGATGTCCGTACCCATCTCCCAACCCGTCACTGTCTCCGGCATCAAATTGGGGTTCGCAATGGAGGTGCCATAACTGCGAGTTTGATTGTTCAGCCCAGGCGCCCTGAAGGCCTTGTAGACAGACCCCCTTAAAGCGGCAGCATCCGATAGATCGTAATGAACGCCAAGGGATGGATTGAACTGCGTTTTCGAATTGTCTGCGAATGGACCGCTGCCTGGTGAAACACCATGGGATGGCGTTATCAAGCTGTAACTTCGGTTGGTATTGGTCCAGTTGTCGACCCTGGCACTCAAGGTCAAGAGCGTCGATTCAGCCAGAAGCAATTTGGTTTGCAAAAATGCACCCGTGAAGGTTTGTGTGCCTTGGCCGTAAGCTGTGCCCGTTAAATTTTGCTGAGTCGAAGCTGTTGGCGCCCCATAGTAGTGCTCTGTGTCTTGAACGGAGAGTTGCCGAACATCAACGCCCAACTGAATGTCACTGATCAAAGAATTGATGAGCTTGGAATACACAGTGGAAGCTCCTTTTTCTTGATAAGCCTGCGCACCATATTGAGTGAAATAATTCACAGATGGTGAACTCGCTTGAGCGAGAGTCGGTGGCGTGGAGGAAGCACCATTCAAGCACGAAGTGGCACTCACCAAAAAGCATGCTGACCCATTGGTTTTGTCAAACGACACATTTTGAGCCCAAACTTTGCTATCCAAACTGGTCCCATCTTCAAGCTTGTTGTTGAGTCCCGCGCTCATATTGGGTGTCCTTTGCAGGTTTTGGCCATAAACGCCATACAAATCTTGGTTTTGGGAAAAGACATTGAGCTTAAAAAATCCTTTCACCTCGGCTGAAGGGGTTAAATAGGCAGACAATTGATAGCTGTCGGTGGTATCGGTGGGGGCTGCTTTGCCAGGGTACATGAAGAGATACGGAGATGGTGTGACTTGATAGCCGTGCGTTTGAAACTGACTCGCCTCTAAATTCAAGCGCAGTTCGTCGGACACCACCAGATTCTTATTGAGGCTCAAGTTTGACGTATTGAATGAACCATAACTCAGTGTCACATTGCCTGAGCTGTCATGGGGTGTTTTGGTGATGACATTGATCACACCACCCACCGCCATGCTGCCCCAAAGGCTCGATGATCCACCTCGGACGATTTCAACCCTTTCGATATTGGACATGGGTACCCTGAACCACTGCGTGGTCAAGTAAAAGGGGTCCAACATCGGAACGCCGTCGACCTGAACCAATACTTTGGCGTTGCCGAGTCCTCGAATCTTGGTTTGGGTGCCCGTCGGATCACTCAAATAGGATGGAGCACCCGAGAAATTAAAACCTGGCAGGGTCTTGAGCAACTCATCCAAGGTCTGAAAAGGTGACTTCTGTATTTCCTCTGAGGTGATGACCGTTGTGTGCACGGGCATGTCTTGGAGCAAGGTTTCGTTGCGACTTGAAGTGATGGTGATGGGGGTCAGTTGCACCGAATCTGCAAGGGTGGCTTCCAGCGCTTGTGAGTGACCCGAAAATAAGGCACAAACTGACAAGGCCCCGAAGTTAAGCCCATTAAATTTAAAAAATACCATAAAAAACTCCGAGAACTGGTTATGAAAACCAAGTTCAAACATTCAAATTCGTCCAAATTCGTCAAATGCTCACAAGAACATTGAACGGTGGCGAAACATGCGATGCAAGAAACGCATCGACAGCGACGAAATCAGATGAAAGCTGGAGGAGCCCTAGAAGGCAAAAATGACCAAGCAACGAGGGTGCTGGTGAGCTGAGAATGACCCAAGGGTACAAGAACCGTTTGGGCTTTCAAGCCAATGAACGCCTCTAGGTGGGGCACCAAGGGCGGCACGACTTGGAGTTGGCACAAAGGGCAATGGTCCAAGACCTTTGCCGGTTGGGGCACGTCACTGGGCTGAGAGCCAAGATAAACGAGCTCAATACCGTGATCCGTACAAACTTCCAGGGTCAGAAGGTGGCTTTGATTCGAGCCCAAGAGCAAAGCTGCACTGGGCAAAACAAAGGCGAGCAACAACACCAATGGCATTGCCAGTTTTGCCATGTTGAACACCCAGAGTTTGCGCATGTCGCTATTGTAACAGTATGTTAATTCAGATGATTTTGAAAGCCAATTTTAAAAATTAGCCAACCACATCATCCCCAAAAAACGTTCTCCGGCTTTTTAATTGACCAGACCCAAAAAGCGTGGAAGCCAAAGAGAGATTTCTGGAATAAAGGTAATCATGAGCAGAAAAACAATCATGGCGCTCAGCCAAGGAAGGACAGCCACGGTAATTTCAGAAATACCCATTTTTGCAACACCTGCACCGACGTACAAATTAAGGCCCACAGGCGGATGACAAAGACCCACCTCGGCATTGACCACCATCAAAATTCCCAAATGAATGGGATTGATTCCAAGGCTCACGGCCAAGGGAAAAAGCAGAGGCGCCAATATTAAAATAATTGATGAGGGGTCCATCACATTGCCCGCCACCAACATGAGGACATTGATCACCAATAAAAATTGCCAAACACTGAAATGCTGCAACACAATCCAAGCCGCCATGGTTTGAGGAATTTGCTCATGCGTCATCAAAAAAGAGAATAGAACTGCATTGGTAATGATGTACAACAGCATGGAACTCAGGCTGGCGGCTTGAAGCAAGACTTTGGGAACTTCACTCAACTTCAACTCACGGTAAACAAACACGGTGATAATGAATGAGTAAACGGCGGCAATAGCCGCTGCTTCTGTTGGTGTGAAGACACCGCTGTAAATCCCCCCGAGTACGACCGCAATGAGTGCCAATCCCCAAAAAGCATCCTTGAACGCAATGAATCGATTTCTCCAGGAGGCCTTTGGTAGACGCGGGTAATTGTTCTTCCAAGCGATCAACCAAGTGACGAACCCCAGCATCAACGCGAGCATCAGACCAGGCACAACCCCGGCCATAAAAAGTGAACCAATCGACATATTGGTCGATACTCCATAGAGCACCAAAATGATGGAAGGGGGAACCAAAATACCAAGTGCTCCTGAAGTCGTTATCACCCCAGCTCCAAATTTTTTGGGAAAGCCATTGTCCACCATGGCTGGCAAAATGATGGTTCCAATGGCCGCCACTGTTGCCACGCTCGAGCCAGAAATGGCAGCAAAAATCGCACAGGCCAGCACACCGGCCAAGCCCAAGCCACCGTGCCAATGACCGAGCAAAGAGACAGTGAAGTTGATCATTCGCTTGGCAACACCTCCCCGGGTCAAGAACGTTCCAGCGAGAATGAAAAATGGAATGGCCATGACGCCAAAATTATCCAGCCCACTGAACAACTTCAAGCCCACACTCTCAATTGGCACATCCGTCATGGTGAACAAAAACGTCAATACGCTCAAGCCCAAAGCAATGGAAATGGGCATGCTCGTGAGCATCAACACAATCAAAAGCCCAAAAATAATCAAGGCACTCATGGTGAAACGCCCAATTCTTGGGTCAATGCATCGGGCTCAACACCACTGACATGCGATGGATCGTGCTGAGGCAACTCACCTGTTTTGTAAAAAGCAATGGCGACTTGAACAAATCGAAAAGACATTAAATAAGAGCCCAGTGGAATGCAGGAATAGACGATCCAGCTCGGTATTTCTAAATCTGGTGAAGTCTGCTCCGTGGGGTACAAACCCAGAACAAACTTCAGTCCCATGCTGCCGACTATAAACGTGAATAAAACACCACCACACAAGGAAAATAGGATGATGATTTTTTTCCACTTCGTATCGAGTTGATTGATCATGACATCAACACCGACGTGAATGCCTTTGCGCACGCCATAGGCAGCACCAAATTTGGCCATCCAGATGAACATATAAATGCACAACTCCTGGGACCAACTCATATTGAGTTGAAAGAAAATGGGGTATAAAAAAGGCACCCCAACGGCAAAACGTTGAATGACGGCCAAGAAAATAACAAGAGTTGCCGCCGCAATCAATGTAGCAATGATAAATTCTTCCAATTGATCAAGAATGCGAAGAAACAAAAAACAACTCCCCTCAATTCAATGTTGATCTGCCCTGACTTGGAAAACCCGGTTCACAGTTAGACCGCCGTCACGTGCAACTGCCAATTTACTTACCCGTGGCCTTCAGAAAGTCGGCCAGCATTTCCTTGCCCAGACGAGGGGCCATCTCGTCATAAATAGGTTGGACTGACTTTTTCATGACCGCTTGTTCAGCATCGCTCAAAGCGATGATCTGAGTTTTCCCTGACTTTTTAATCAATTCCAGCGCTTCATCATTTTGTTGCTGAGCGATGTCGTTGGTGTAGACCGTGGACTCGTCCATGGCTTTGGACAATTGAGTGCGGATATCAGCAGGCAACCCATCCCAGAATTTTTTGTTAACAACAACCACATAACTGATGTAGAAGTTGTTCGTGAGTGTCATGAACTTCTGAACTTCATGCATCTTTTGGGTGTATACATTGGAAGGCGTATTGCCTTGTCCATCCACAACACCAGTTTGAAGTGCTTGATAGACATCGCTAAAGGCCATCACTTGTGGAGTGGCCCCATAGGAATGAAACATGGCTTCGGTCACTTTGGACGACTGAATTCTAAATTTTAGACCCTTGTAATCTTCGGGTTTTCGAAGAGGCTTGTTGGCCGTCATGTCGGCAAAACCATTGTCCCAATAGGCCAAACCCACCATGCCTTTTGGTTGAAGTAGGCCAAGCAACTGCTTGCCAATCGGGCCGTCCAATACTTTCTTTTTAATTTCAGCACTGGGTAAAATATAAGGCAAATCTAAAATTTCAAATTGCTTAATTCCAATGGGCCCAAATTTTGAACTCGACGGCGCCAACATTAAATTATCAGCTCCCAATTGAAGCGCTTCTAATTCTTCTTTATCTTTATATAGCGTTGAGTTTGGATAAACTTCAATCTTGACTTTTCCATTGGTGTACTTTTCAGCAAGCTCTTTGAATTTGATTGCGCCTTTTCCTTTCGGCGTGTCCCCAGCGACCACATGGCTGAATTTGATCACAATGGGACCCTCTGCCAACGTCGATCTTGAGAAGATCATTGCGGCAATCAAAAAAGGTATATAAAAAGTATTTCGCATCAGCGTCTCCTAGAATAATAATGATGAGCCTGCACACTCTTGACCAACATCGGCACCTTATCATCATCAATAAATTTAAGCAAGGTTTGCGTGTAAAGTTTGACGCCAATAATTGATCGTCAATTTGACCATCAATCTGAACTCGAATTTGATGGCTGAACGAAAGATCTCAATGGTTTGTTGGCTATATTGGGACAGTCAGTACAAACCCTTACAAATCCTTACAACAACTTGGTTCTGGACGCCAACACTGCGTTGACGGGCTAACATCAATGCCACACCACATCGGTTGGGGACGCTTGGTCAAAACAAGACGATGATCATTTCTTTGACTTGAGATCGCCATGCCGGTCCTGGCGCTCGCGCAGCGAACGGCGGGTGGCTCTGGTCGTCAAGAGTCCCCCCAAGCCCAAACGACCACCCCCCAAGGGTAAACGCGAATTGGCCAAACATCGAGGACGCGCTCGTGAGCCACTGTCCAAGTAATCCTGCAAAACCAATGAACGAACGTGTTCGATTGAGCACCCACGATCTTGCGTTAAGTGATCAAATATAACGTCTGCCAAATCTTCTGGCGACAAACCATAGCTTTTACCAAAAGTGTTCCACATGACATCCGACAACTGCATGAATGACCAAAATGGTGAAAACCGAGGTGTGTAAGCCTCCAGAATCAGTGGCAGTGTTGCCTTAAAACGTCCAGAATTGGCAACCAAATCCCAATATTTCGCCATGCGAGTAAAACGCTGAATGCTCAAGGCATCAAGTTCTTTCGTTTCTTGAACAGCATAAGGCGGAAGTGTGTCGTAGACCATGGCATGGGCCTGGGTATGGCGAGCAATCGGAGTGCCGCGTAAACGCTTCAAAACGCCAAGCTGAATTTCTTGCGGACCAATGGACAAGAGCCGATCAAAACCCTGCGCAAAGCTCTCCATGGTTTCGCCAGGCAAGCCAAAGATCAAGTCTGTGTGCAAATGCGCATTAGAAGAACTCAACAACCAACGCAAATTGAGCTCGGTCTGGACGTTGTCTTGGCGGCGCGAGATGCGCTGCTGCACCTCTTCATTGAAACTTTGAATGCCCACTTCAAACTGCAATACGCCAGGCGGAAACAAGGCGATCAAGCTTTTGAGTCGATCGGGCAAATTATCAGGAATCACTTCAAAGTGAACGAATAAATTTGAAGCGGAGTCGTCTGTCAACCGATCCAAGAAAAACTGCAAAATTTTTAGAGAGGTATCAATTTTGAGATTGAATGTGCGATCCACAAATTTAAAATTTCTTGCACCTCTTTTGTAAAGGATGTTGAGCTCTTCAAGAAATGCGTTCAGCTCAAACCCCCAAGCGGTCTTGTCCAGAGAGCTCAAACAAAATTCGCATTTGAATGGACAACCGCGTGAGGCTTCAACATAAAGCACACGGTGAGCCAAGTCTTCTTGCGTGAAGTGTTGATAGGGAAGATCAATTTGATCGAGTGACGGCTGCTCGCCCAAAATCATTTTTTGCAAAGGCCTAGGCCCCTCGATCAAAGCACGGCACAATTTGGGAAAGCTCACATCACCCCAACCCGATATCACATGGTCCGCGAGTCTAACAATTTCCTGTGATTCAGGCTCATGACTCACTTCAGGCCCACCGAGAACCACTTTAACGCCAGGCCTGCGGGCTTTGAGCTCACGAACCAACTCCGTGGTTTGTGTCACATTCCAGATGTAGACACCGAAACCAATCACCTGGGTTTGTCCGATCTGCTCGGGACCTAGGCTGTTGAGCAATTGATTAAGCATGTCAACTATTTTGAGTGACAAAGTGAATTCAATCAGTTGAGTTCGTTTTGCTAAATTTTCGCTCCCATGCCGAGCCATATTGGCCAACAAATAGCGCAACCCCAAAGACGCATGAATGTACTTGGCATTGAGAGTGCAAAGAATAATCGATGTCGGCAAGGTAGTAAGTTCGGGCATGTCGCTGGGGTGAAATCAGACCCCATGCTTGAGCAAAGTGTCAGAGTTGCGTCTTGTGAGACAACTTAGATCATAGCGCAGATCTTGCAGAGCAGTCTCAGTTGTCTCGGTGTGAAGCCGACCACACCAAAAGAGTTCAATGATCTTCAGTGTGAACGCCGTAAGCGTATTCACCCAATTTGAACATGAGAGCCGAAGAAATCACCAAGACCACCATCAATCCGATCAATACAGGAAAATACGAATTCAAGTATTTGAAAGACATGCCCATGATGAAAGGCCCAAGTCCAGAAGCGAGCATGAATGCGGCAAACAAATATCCATAAAGGGCACCAAATGATTTATTGCCGAAATAGCGTGAGAGCATGAATCCAATCAAATCCACTTCCGCTCCCAGGCCAAGGCCCACCATGACAGTGGCGACCATGGCAAAGGCAGACTGATCCGTAAAGGCAATGAGGCCGATGCCCAAAAGTGGAACAATAAAAAAGAACAAAGCCACATAAGGTGCGAAATAACGATCCAACATGTAACCCGCGAGCAATCGACCCAAAATGAGGGCCCCACCGGCCACACTGATCGCCGTTGTGGCTACCTGAGCGCTTACACCCCGATCTTCAAGGATGGGAATAATATGGGCAATCACACCCGCAGCTGCCAGTGCCGCAAAAAAGAAACTGACACCCAAAATTCTAAAGGTCGACGTTTTGAGTGCTTCTCTTGTTGTTGACCCTTCCACGACAAGGTGTGATGAATGGCCCGGGTTGAATTGCACCTGTTCGCGAATCAAAAACAACATGGACGGAAAACCGATCAACAAAATGAGCCCTCCCAACGCCATATACGCGGTCCTCCATCCCACCGCCACCACCAAGTGCTGAGCAATCTGAGGCATTAAAGCTGTTCCGAGTCCAACGCCGGCCATGGAGATGCCTAGCGCCAAACCACGCTTTTTATCAAATATCGAGGTGACAACTTTGGCGTAGGGCAATGGCGTTTGCCCCGCGGCCACGATACCAGCCAAAGCATAAATAACAATAAAAACGGTCACCGATGTGGAAAAATAACCCACAGCCATAATTCCCAGTGCAAAAAGCACAATCGATGGGATTGCAATTTTTCTCACACCATAGCGATCCATCAGATGCCCTGCCAACGGCGTCATGAGTCCTGTTAAAAATAAACCCAAGAGCAAAGCCGTCGACACCGTACCTCTGTCGGTGCTGAAGGCTTGAGAAACTGGCAAAATAAAGACACCGAAGGTGAATTGCATGATCGGCCCATTGCCGACCATGAGCCCAAGAACTGCACCCAAGACCACCAACCAGCGTCTAAATTCACTCATTCAATTGCCCCTTTTATTGTGGCGAAATTCAGATTTGCCATGTTTAAATTGCGCTTTTAAAAGCCTAGGTCGATTGAATTTGTATTAGCCATACTCCATCAAAGCTTTCATATGAGTATAGACACCTTCATACTTGATTGAAGTATGGTAAACCACAAGCTTTGCTTTTGATATCATGAACTGGTCAGACGATTGTTTTAAATCAAAAAACTTTTAGAAAAAAATGATGTCCCCTAAACGCCTTGCCACCCCTTCCACCCTTGCAATAGGACTCGGCAGAGAACCTCAAACAGCCGAACGAAGGCGCTATAGACCGATAGCCACCGCGGTAAAATTTGCACCTTGGGTTTTATAGGCTTGAACGAATTGAAGTCTCAGACAGTTTGATTGAATTGACTGTATTTAGAAAGAGTAAACATGAGTGAACAAGCCTTGAATGTCCTTGGCAAGCCTTTGGTGCCCTGCTCTTATGACCCACTCACAGGGTTTTATCGTGACGGTTGCTGCAACACCGACGAGCAAGACCAAGGCAGCCATGTGGTGTGCGCAAAAGTAACCCAAGAGTTTCTTGAATTGTCCCTTCGTCTCGGAAACGATCTGATAACGCCTCGACTGGAATATCGCTTTGCGGGTCTCAAAGCCGGAGACCGCTGGTGTTTATGCGCTTTGCGCTTTAAAGAAGCATTCTTGGCTGGTGCAGCACCTCAAGTGGTGCTGGAATGCACACACGCCAAAGCACTCGAGTTTGTGACCCTTGAAGAGCTTCAATCCTGCGCTGTGCAATAGAGACAAATCTATTCAATTCAAAGTCAACCCAATCTCATCTTACGTCACTTGGGGACATCACCCACCACCGCAACACGCTCCATTCGTCTGCGGTTGGGGTAGTAATCATTGCACGCATAGTGCTGGGTGGACTGGTTATCCCAAAAGGCGATCGTTCCCGGACACCACTTCAACCTAAATTGATATTCTGGCACATGGGCTTGTTCACAAAGAAGTGCCAATAGCGTTGCGCTCTCCTGAGCACTCAAGCCCTCAATGTGCTTGGTGAATTGGGGATTGACATAAATGGCTTGACCTTGGGTCACGGGGTGGGTCCTCACCACGGGATGAGAGGGATTGGGAAACTTGACTTCCATTTGTCTCAGTTTAAGGCGATCCTCATCCGTGTCTTTGAAGAGCGACCTGAAATTCAAGAAATCGTGGACGGCTCGAAGCGGGCGAATCATCTCTTGCACCGAAGGGCTCAAGCCCGCAAAGGCGGCTTGCATATCAGCCCACAAGGTGTCACCGCCAACTTGGGGACAAATATCACACTTCAAAATGGAGTATTGGGTCGGTTGCTGACGAAACGTGGTGTCGCTGTGCCACACGTCAGTGGAGAGCACGGGATTGTCTTTGTGGTTGTCGAGCACCATGATCTCTGGGTGTTCACCCTGAGGGCGAAACGGGTGAACCTCCAATTCCCCAAACAAATAGCCCAGCGCCACTTGCTCGGATGTACTGATGGTTTGCTCGCGCGCGAAAATCACCTTGTGCGTGATGAGTGCACTCTCTAGACGATTGAAGGTGTCCTCATCCAAGGGCTTGGACAAATCGATGCCATGCAACTGCGCGCCAATGGTGGGCCCAAGGGGCTCAACATCAAAATGTTGACGTTTTGCGTGCGGGCTAAATTCGCCGGACTTCAAAGAGGACTGCATTGAATCATCCTTATAAAAATAAAAGTTTCTTGAGGCTGAGCACATCCAACTCCTGCTGGTGAATCACATTGGCTGGATGCCTGCGCTTTTAATGGCATCTCGGGTGCGCAAGGCCTCAGCTTTTAAAATCAGTTGGGCCTCTTCAGGCGTGGTGCCCTTGATCTCAACGCCCAAGTCGTGCAAGGTGGTTTGCACTGGTGGCAGTTTAAGAACGGCTTTGATTTCAAAAGCCAGTTTTTGTACAAGCTCCGCGGGTGTCCCCCCCGGTGCAAACATCCCAAACAGGGGGCCTGAGACGATGGTGGGCAAGCCTGACTCTGCAAATGTGGGTACATCAGGCAAAGCATCGAGTCGTTTTTCACTGGCCACTGCAATGGGCACCAACTCCTTGCTGCGAATGCGCGGGATCGCGTTGATGGTGTCGGCAAACATCATATCCACACGACCGCTCTCCACATCGGTGAGCATGGGCGGAAAGCCCTTGTAAGGAACGTGTAACAACTGCGTACCGGTCACTTGATCAATCATGGCCCCCGTGATATGCCCTGTGGTCCCCTGCCCTTGTGAGGCAAAACTGAGTTTATGGGGAGCGGACTTGGCCACAGCCAAGAACTCAGCGACCGTTCTAAAGCTCACTCCTTGCCAAGCAATCAACACATTGGGGGCGATCGCCACGATGGAGATGGGACTCAGAGCCGTTTGAGCGTCATATGGCATTTGTTTGGACAAAAATGGAGCGGCCGTGATTGGGGCTTGTACGCTAAAGAGCAAGGTATAACCGTCAGGTGCAGACTTGGCGACATAATCTGCACCGATCACGCCACCGGCACCGGCACGGGCATCGATGATGAAAGGGACCTTGAGTCGTGAAGACAAGTTCTCCGACACCAAGCGTGCGAGTTGATCCAAGGCGCCACCGCCCAAAAAGGGCACCACCACGCGAACTGCTTTGCTGGGGTAGGCATTTTGTGCAAAAACCGTCTGAAATGCGAACAGTGCACCCCAGCAAACGGCCAAAGAACGCCAAAACACCGCCCCGAATAGAGAGGACGGCTTTCCATACCGCAAGGACGCATGAACGCGATGGTGGTGAGATTTGAAATGCATGGTCATCATGAGTCCTGAAGCGGGTCGATTAAAGAGCGGTCTCGGAATTATGGTGGGTTTGGGAGGTCTTGCAAAGTCACGATTACCCTCAACTGCCGTATTGAGCCTAATGAGCCCTAATGAGCCCTAACAAGGCTGACGACCTAGAGCCTTTTGACAACTCCCCCAAACAACCTTTTAATCTATTGAATTGATTCAATATACAATCGAGTTATGAACCTTCACCAATTCAAATTCGTCCATGCAGCGGTCAAGCACAATCTGAATTTGACCTTGGCGGCTCAATCCCTGAACACCTCTCAACCCGGTGTCTCCAAAGCGATTTTGGAGCTTGAAGCCGAGTTGGGCATTGAAATCTTTGGGCGTCACGGCAAACGCCTCAAACGCATCACAACGCCTGGCGCGCAAGTGATCAAAAGCATTGAAGTGATTTTGGCCGAGCTCAACAATTTGAAAAAAATTGGGCAAGACTACAGCGCCCAAGACTCAGGCACCTTGAGCATTGCGACCACCCACACCCAAGCTCGTTACGTCTTGCCCCCACTTTTGACTCAATTGCGCTCCGGTTACCCCAATGTCAACATCAGTCTTCACCAAGGCACACCTCATCAAGCGGCCAAGATGGTGATGGAAGGGCTGGCAGACATTGCCATTGCCACCGAGTCACTGACCGATTTTGATGAGCTCGTGACCTTGCCTTGTTACCATTGGCAACACGTGTTGGTCATGCCACCTGAACACCCTTTGAGCCAACAAAACAAACCCATTTCCTTAAAGCAACTCAGTACCTTCCCTTTGATCACCTATCACCCGACCTTCACCGGTCGGCAGCGCATTGACACTGCGTTTGCCAAACACCACTTGGTGCCCAATATTGCCCTGGAAGCCATTGACTCCGATGTGATCAAAACCTATGTGCGCATCGGCATGGGCGTGGGGATCGTGGCCGAGATGGCCATTCAGCCCCAAACGGACAAAGACTTGGTCGTTAAACCCGCATGGGATCTCTTTGGTCAAAACCTCACCCGTGTGGCATTTCGACGTGGCGCGTATTTACGGCAATTCGTGTTGGATTTTGCGCAACTCTTGAGCCCAGAGCTCAATGCAGCAAATATTCACAAAGCTTTGGCCGAAAAACCTGGAGTTTGACCCCAAAGCGTTTGGATTGAGGACAGCGCTGGCTCAGGCAAAGCGCACAGCTGCTCGAGCCAAACGCGTCGACACCCCAAGGCGCAGGGGACTCAATTTGACCCGACCATTGCCCATGTCAAGGCTCTGGTCTTGAACGACTCAGGGAAGCATCCCTGTGCTTGGGTGCAGGCCTCAGGCCGAATTATTGGACCTCAATAGTGGAATTACTCAAGACAAAAGGCATTGATTTCGTTGTAAGCTATCGACGATGCGCACCACGCAGCCCTTATCCAGTTGACTTAGAAACCCACACCTCATGACGCCCTTTCTTGACAGCAAACTGCCCCAGGTCGGCACCACCATTTTCACCGTCATGTCCGCCTTGGCGCAAGAGCACCAAGCGGTCAATCTGGGGCAAGGCTTTCCCGACTTTGCCTGCGACCCCGAGCTTGTTCAACACGTGAGTGACGCCAT
>TBL_comb47_HYPODRAFT_10001919_pt1 | contig 26438 bp, 22 predicted proteins | sample TroBogypolimnion_40_FD_10682 | JGI IMG/M metagenome (IMG submission 10682)
TGTAGCAGCGACCCCGCCATCATACACCTTGTTGATCCCGGTCGCGGATACTGTAAGCGCTGCCTTACTTATGTCGGCGCTGCTGACTGCCGTGGTATTGAACGTGTAGTTGCCGGCATCGCTTCCGGTTACATTGATCCCTGCCACGTTGACAGTTTTGCCAGTGGCTGCATTTTTATCCAGGAAGCTTGCGCTGCTGTTCGAAAGCGTCAGGATATCACCGGCAATGCGGTTGTCGGCGAGTGTTACCGCTGCACCAGTGTTGCCGTCATAGGTCTTGTTGATTCCTGTGGCGGAGACTGTCAGCGCTGCCTTGTTTATATTGGCAATGCTGACTGCCGTGGTATTGAACGTGTAGTTGCCAGCATCGCTACCGGTTACAGTGATCCCTGCCACGTTGACAGTTTTGCCGGTGGCTACGTTTTTATCCAGGAAGCTGGCGCCAGTGTTGGAAAGCGTCAGGACGTCACCGCCGATGCGGTTGTCGGCGAGCGTCACTGTAGCAGCGACCCCGCCGTCATACACCTTGTTGATGCCGGTCGCGGATACTGTCAGCGCTGCCTTGCTTATGTCGGCGCTGCTGACTGCCGTGGTATTGAACGTGTAATTGCCGGCATCGCTACCAGTTACATTTATCCCTGCTACGTTGACCGTTTTGCCTGTAGCCGCATTTTTATCCAGGAAGCTTGCGCTGCTGTTCGAAAGCGTCAGGACATCGCCGGCAATGCGGTTGTCGGCGAGTGTCACCGATGCGCCAGTGTTGCCGTCATACACCTTGTTGATGCCGGTCGCGGATACTGTCAGGGCGGCCTTACTTATATTGGCGCTGCTGACTGCCGTGGTATTGAACGTGTAGTTTCCGGAGTCGCCACCAGTTACGTTGATTCCTGCCACGTTGACCGTTTTGCCAGTGGCCGCATTTTTATCCAGGAAGCTTGCGCTGCTGTTCGAAAGCGTCAGGACGTCACCGGCGATTCGGTTGTCGGCGAGCGTCACAGTAGCAGCGACCCCGCCGTCATACACCTTGTTGATGCCGGTCGCGGATACTGTCAGCGACGCCTTGCTTATGTCGGCGCTGCTGACTGCCGTGGTATTGAACGTGTAGTTTCCGGAGTCGCTACCGGTTACGTTGATTCCTGCCACGTTGACCGTTTTGCCAGCAGCCGCATTTTTATCCAGGAAGCTTGCGCTGCTGTTCGAGAGCGTCAGGACATCGCCGGCGATCCGGTTGTCGGCGAGCGTCACTGTAGCAGCGACCCCGCCGTCATAAACCTTGTTGGTGCCGGTCGCGGATACTGTCAGCAACGCCTTGCTAATGTCGGCGCTGCTGACTGCCGTGGTATTGAATGTGTAGTTTCCGGAGTCGCTACCAGTTACATTGATCCCTGCCACGTTGACCGTTTTGCCAGCAGCCGCATTTTTATCCAGGAAGTTTGCGCTGCTGTTCGAAAGCGTCAGGACGTCGCTGGCAATGCGGTTGTCAGCGAGCGTCACTGTAGCAGCGACCCCGCCGTCATAAACCTTGTTGATGCCGGTCGCGGATACCGTCAGCAACGCCTTGCTAATGTCGGCGCTGCTGACTGCCGTGGTATTGAACGTGTAGTTCCCGGCATCGCTACCAGTTACATTGATCCCTGCCACGTTGACCGTTTTGCCGGTAGCGGCGTTCTTGTCCAAGAAACTGGCGCCACTGTTTGAAAGCGTCAGGACATCGCCGGCAATTCGGTTGTCGGAGAGTGTTACCGTTGCAACGACCCCGCCGTCATACACCTTGTTGATGCCGGTCGCGGATACCGTCAGCGCGGCCTTGCTTATATTTGCGCTGCTGATTGCCGTGGTATTGAACGTGTAGTTGCCAGCATCGCTACCCGTTACATTGATCCCTGCGACGTTGACCGTTTTGCCTGTGGCCGCGTTTTTATCCAGGAAGCTGGCGCCACTGTTGGAAAGCGTCAGGACATCGCCGGCAATGCGGTTATCGGAGAGTGTTATCGCAGCACCGACACCGCCGTCATATACCTTGTTGATGCCGGTCGCGGTTACCGTGAGAGCGGCAGGGGTGATGTCGGCAGTGTACGAGCCCCCGGTAAAGGTGTAGTTGCTGGCCAGGCCGCCATTGCTGCCGTTGCCCAAACTGAGGCCACCTAAGGAGACCGGCCTGCCGTTGCCAACGATCTTACTGGTGAAGCTGCCGGAACCGGAAAGAGTGAGCTGCTCACCGGCCATCAAACCGTTGATCGTGAAGATGCCGGCGGCCGCATTTGCCGTGCCGTCGTAGGTTCGCGTTCCGCTCAGGCTGATGGAGGCGGGAGTGATGGTCAGATTTCCACCTATGATATCAAAACCTTGCTGGGTTGAATAATATCCGTTATAGAAACCGACATTCTTTCCAGTGGCTGCTGCACCCAGTATCAGGGTAGCGCCATTGGCTGTGCTGGCGCCACTTTGCATAGTGCCGCTGTAGGTCAGGGAAGCATCGGGCGCGTCGTTGAGCGTCAAACCGGTCATAAAGAAGCTGAGTAGCGGTGCAGTATGGCCTTCATAAATGCGCCAGAGCGCCCCGCTACCACCGGTTTTGGCAATAGTGTTGGGGGTGCTGGAATTCCAACTGCTGAAACTTGCCAGTCGCATCAGCTGTGTGCCGGTCAGGCCGGAACCGCCATCCGAGAGGGCTTGACCCGAGGTATCGGTGTTCCAGAAGCTGTCGTTGACCGTACCGGAGTTGAACCCTATCAGCCCGCCGACCGCGCCGGCACCACTCACGTTGCCAGCCGAATAGCTGTTATCGACCGTGCCGAGCTGATTTTCTCCCACCAGCCCGCCGACATTACTGCCGGTCCCGCTCACGTTACCGCCGGCATAGGTGTTGGCGACGGTGCCCGCATTGATACCCAACAATCCGCCGACCTTGCCGGCCCCGCTCACAATGCCCGTGGCGTAACTGTCGCCGACCCAGCCGTTGTTATTCCCCACCAACCCCCCTGCACCATTGCCGGTCCCGTTCACGTTGCCCGTGGCGTAGCTGTCGCTGACCGTGCAGGTTGAGTTCGAGTTGATCCCGACCAGCCCGCCGACATTGTCTTGCCCGCTCACGCTCCCCGTGGCGTGGCTGCCGCTGACTGTGCCGAAGTTTTCCCCCGTCAGGCCGCCGGAGTTAGAGCCGGTCACACTCCCCGTGGCGTAGCTTCCGCTGACGGTGCCATAGTTGTTCCCTGACAGCCCACCGGAGCCAAAGCCGCTCACACTCCCTGTGGCGTAGCTTTGGTTGATCGTGCCGGTATTTCCTCCCACCAGCCCACCCGAAGACCCTCCGCTCGAGTTACCCGTGGCGTGACTGCCGCTGACCGTACCGTCGTTCGACCCCACAAGCCCGCCCACTGCTGAGAAACCGTCCACGTTGCCCGTGGCGAAGCAGTTGCTAACAAGGCTATGCGTACCGTTGTCGGCCCCCACCAGGCCGCCGGCACCTACGGACCCGTCCACCTTGCCCGTGGCGTGACTGTTGTAGATCGCGCCATTGTTGTTTTGCGCCACCAGCCCACCGACGCTAGTTTGCCCGGCCACGCTGCCGGTGGCGTAACTGTTGTAGATCGTGCCGTAGTTGTCACCCACCAGCCCGCCGATAGTCCACCCGGACACGTTCCCGGTAGCGTAGCTGTTATAGATCGTGCCGTCGTTCCGCCCCATGAGCCCACCGCCATATACCACGTACACGCTTCCCGTGGAGAAGCAGTTGTCCACCCTGCCTTGGCTGTCCCCCACCAGGGTGCCGCCCGAACGCCCGGTCACGCTGCCACCAACCAGGCCCACGTTACGGAGCACCGACCCGTTTCCGGTCGATCCAAAGAGGCCGATGGAATTATCAAAGGGCAGATTGATGCTGAGGTTGGTAATGGTGTGCCCCAGCCCGTCGAACCTGCCGGTGAAAGCGGTATTTGTATCCCCGACCGGTGTGAAGCCCGCCCCGGCATTCCAGCCGGCGGTTGCCGTGGCGTCGATGTCGGCGCCCAGGGCGAAGTTGCCGGCCAGGTTGCCGGTCATCCCTTGCAGGTCGGCGGCGCTGCTGCTCCCCGGTCCACCCAGGGCAGTGAGGACGGTGAAGTTTTTCACGGCTCCATCCGAACCGAGCTTGGTGGAGAAGTTGGGGCCGGCGGGGAGACTTACTACGGCATGGAGGATGACGTCACTGGTGTTGCCCGCCGCCAATCCCTGCTGTCCGTAGAGCAGCGCAAGGCGCGCGCTCCCGGAGCCGTTCAGGTTGGCGTTGATGTTGATGTCGTTTTGGGCGTTCAGGGTGAGAGTGTTGGCCGACCAGGTCACCACGTCATTCACGTTCACGTCTCCGCTGGTCCCGACCGCCCCCGAGCTACTCAGAATGTTGATATTCCCACCGGCAAGATTGGTCGAGAGGGTTGCACCGGTCAGGTCACCGCCCGCCGCGGCAATGGTGAAGTCGACCGGGTCAATGAGCCAGGTACCGGATTTGCCATGTGCTGCGGCGGTGGTGATGCGGGTGTCCGCGCCGATGCGCACCCGCTCGGCTGAGGTTTCCACCAGGCCGCCGTCGCCCCCCAGGTTGCCGCCCCGGGCGCTGATGCTGCCGTTTATCTGCGCCACGCTGCCGGGGTTGGCAAGGCTCGCAATGAGCTCTACCGTGCCACCCTTGCCGAAGGAGTGGGCAGCAGCATCCGCCCTGATAACGCCGGACTGGCTGAGGCTTCCCGCCGCTTTAAGCGTGACCCTGCCTCCCTCTCCTGCCAGGCCCGACGCATCCAGCGTGCCGCTATTTATGACGCTGGCGGCCTCCAGGACGATCTCCCCGTTACGCTCCACCATGCTGCCTGCGCGCACCTTGCCGGAGTTGTTCACCACCGTCGCCAGCAGGGCATCGGCCGCCGAGGCCGTCATCAGCACCGTGCCGCCGTCGGCTTCAATGATGCCGCTATTTTCCACCTGCGCCTTGTAGGCCGCCGTGTCCACCTTGATCGCCATTAGGCCGGCCGGATCGAAACCGAGGGTTATCGCGTCCCCGGCAGCCAGCCCGGTGCTCCCCTTGGTGGTTACGATGGTGCCGGCGTTTGCCACCGAACTCCCGAGCAGCGCCACAAATCCGCCGGTCAGTTTCCCCTGGTTGACGACTGCGGCGGCGGAGCCATCCTTGAAGAAAGAGTAGTTCCCGGCCAGGAAGTCGCCATCCTTAATGTTGAGGCTCGACGCGACCAGGCCGCCAACGTTGACGCTGGCGCCCGGTGCGAACAGCACGCCCCCCGGGTTCACCAGGAAAACCCTACCGTTGGCAGTGAGGGAGCCGAAGATTTGGGACGGATCGTTTCCCAGCACCCGGTTCAGCAGGGTGGCAGAAGATGAGGGCTGGGCGATGCTGACCGCTTCGCCCTTTCCGATGCCGAAGCTGTTCCAGTTGAGGATCGCCTGGTTGGTCCCCTGGCTGATATTCAGCTGGGAGTTGGAGGGGGTGCTGATGGTTGCCTGCCCGGCGGCAACCTGGCCGCCGGTGGGCAGGGCATGGGCACCGGTAGGGGTCAGGGCCAGCCAGACGCTGACGGCAACTGCTGCGACAGCGACACTTGCCGGTCCTCCTTTCCCCTTGACGATCTCGGCGACGATGATCCAGCGCTCTTTGGCCTTGCTCCAAATCAACCGGTATGACTTGTTCATGCCTTCTCCTGTAAAAGCGGCTGGGCCGGAGGCACTTCAAGGTGCTTAAGCGCACCTTTACCCGTCACGGCTCTTGTCGCATTGAGCTCTATTTAATTGCACCCTGTGTTGCTCTGAGTCTCAGTCATGATCTTTTTGTACCTTCAACCGCGGCCAGACATTAAGGCATGTCATTCTGTCTAGTAACTCCATAATTATTTAATTCATTTTTGCTAGATACCAGATCGAAATCACGCTACTTCAGACGGTATAACGCTGCCGCCACTAGCGGTATTTTTAAAGAGGAGAACTCTTACGGAAGATCAAAAGAAGGGAATATCAGAATCCTTGTACGGATATCTTGACAATTAAATACGAGTCCGCCTCAAACATTAATTTATTCACATTTTAACCACGGCCTTTGCATAGTCAAGGCGGCTTTTAAAATCAGGGGTCTGAAGATCATTTTGGTGCGTCCTGCTGCTGCTTTGAACCGCGCGAAATCGTATAGGGAGGCCATACACACTACGAATCGGACCAAAAACCCGCAGTTACGGCCAGTTATGCAGGCATGAACCTTCAGTGCCCAAGTTTGCAGCACGCGGGTGTATAGTTCAGGCATACGATGTAACTGACACATATGCTTGACCACTTCAGTCCAACCAGTGTAACTGGCCGTAATACTGTCATATCCCTGCGTTTCTCCATCCTTTAACATCCCTGGCACAGATACTGCTAGCTGTAAAGTCATCAACACTGCAATGATGACCACAGGGAGGATGTCATGAAAGTAGCAATCACGATCTTAATAGCGGTTGCGGCATCGACTACCATGGCTTTGGGGGCAAACGGTGCCCAGGTGCATCTGTCAGGCATCCTCTGCTGGGCAGGCATCCTGTTTTGTGCCGCTGTCCTGGTTGGTCAGACCATTCCGGCCGCCTTGTACGTAATGGGAGCAAACGGGCTGCACACACCTCCCAGCGCGGAAAATCACAGGTAACGGTCCTGTTGGTAAAGCGCCGCCAAAAGTAGTGCAGACTCGCAATATGAAGGTAGGAAATTCAATCGGGACAAAGGACTTGCGGGGAAAGACTCGAAGGGAATCTATTGAATTCAAGAAAGGAGAATACCGATGAATACAGTTCTGTTGGTAAGTTGGTTATTGGTGCTGTTTGTTTCCTACCGTTTCGCGATCGTTGTCCTTAACAAGGCCGAGCTTCTGTAAGCTTTCAGACGACGTAGAGTTTTCATCGCGGGCGCAGGGGCTATATCCTGCGCCCTTTTTTTTATAACTGGTAACCACGCGCCTGCCAGCTTGTGGACTATTTGCCGCCCTGAGTGGCGCTTTCCCGCACGGCCTGCCGATGCTCGGCCTGGCCCGGCAACTGCTTGCTGCGGAAGATCGGCAGTACCTGCCCTGTGACGACCAAGGCGCTGAAACAAAGGAACATCCAGACTGTAAGGCTGCTGCCGTTGCTCCCCGGGGTGGCTGGCAAAGAAAGATAATTGGTGCCGAGGAAGAGAGAAAGGATCCCCGCAGCCCAGGGGAGAGCATTCATGAGCTGCTCCCGGGCCAGTCTCTTCGAAGCGGATCGCTGCAGCGCGGCCTGCGTCAGGTCGATCCGCGGCATCCCCAGCTTCTCAAAGGCACAGGCCACCGCCTGCCCGACTTCATCCGCCTCGCCGGCTGTGGCGGGTTTCAGGGCGTGGAAAAAGATTCCTTCCGCGCGAAGCAGGCGAGTCTGGGCAGGCGTCATGCCATCGGACATCAGGATGACCTGCAACCGGCTGTTGCACTTCTTGAGCAGGCGAACCAAGTCAGCCGAGGCAAGCATCCCTGCGAAATCGTTTCCCAGCAGCAGGACGGGAACCTGCTGTTCCTGGACGCTCTTGAGCAGCTGGTCGGCGGAGCCGGTTGCCTCGACGTGGTACCCCGCTTTTCTGAAGAATCCCGCCACCCTGCCGCGATAGGCGACATCCCGATCTGCTATGATGATTGTTCGCTCTTCCATACCTCACCTCACCCCAGACTCACAGACCGTAGCCATTTTGCTTACTTTGCTGCCCCGGCAGGTACTGACACTTTCTTGGCGACCAAGCTGTAAACGCCCTTGAACATCGCGACCATGAGCATGATGCCCGGGACGACCTGAAGAACGATGACTGCACCCAGGAAAAGGATGAACATCTTCGCCAGGGAGCCGCTACCTTCGGCAACATCGGCAACGCCCGATATAGCCAGGGCCCCCGCCACAACCACCGCCACAATCGCCAGACTTACCAGTTTCCCTGCGTAGGATTTCTTGGATGCCGTTTTCATGATGTTCTCCTTGTCAATCGTCATTCCCTCAAGGGGTAGTTGATGTACCTCGTCTTTCTGATTTTCCTATAGAGCATCATGCGTGCCAAGGTCGAAATAGCTCGCAAGTTGTCAGGTAACTATCAGTTTTAACGTAACTTTCGAGCAAACCACTGCATGGCCGGGCTGTTTTAAATCCCCCCGGGTAGTATGATTTAGCCATACACTTAGCTTCCCCGGGCAGGGAAGCACGGCGCCAACCAGCCGGATAAACTGCTGTAAAACAGCAGTATTCAGGATATTTTGCAGGTGTATAACTAACATGTACGGCTGAATATAATGATATCAGCAGGATGGCTGCCCGCCGTTTCGTCCCTGCCAGGCTCCCGCGCGGGAACGGGCTCCCGGGCAGTTCTGCACGGGGGCGGTAGCGCCGGAGCACCATCAGAAGCGCGACTTTTCCACCATCCCGCCGCCGCGACCCACCCGAGGCCGGCTAACGGCAATGACCATGCGGGTTTGGGGCCATTTAGCTCTTGCATAATCGGCCCCCCTCACCTATAATTCAGTGATTTTATACAGATCGTGAGAACCTAAGCATGGGCTTTTTCATTACATTTGAAGGTATCGAAGGTTGCGGCAAGACCACCCAGCTAAGGCTCCTGAAGGAGCGTTTGCAGGGGCTGGGCGAGCAGGTCACCGCTACCCGGGAGCCGGGCGGCTGCCCGATTGCGGATCAGATGCGCGCCATCCTGCTCGACGCAGGCAACAGCGCCATCACCCCGACCTCGGAACTGCTGCTCTATGCCGCGGCGCGCGCCCAGCATGTCCAGGAAGTCATCGTCCCGGCGCTGGAGCGCGGCGAGATCGTGCTTTGCGACCGCTTCACCGACGCGACGATCGCCTACCAGGGGCACGGCAGGAGACTCGATCTCGGGACCATCGCTCAGTTGAACCGGCTTGCGACCGGCGGGGGCGAACCGAAACTGACCCTGCTGATCGACTGCCCCGTGGAGGTTGGCCTCGCGCGCGCCCTGGCCCGTATCGAGGCCGGCAGCGGCGCCCGCGAGGAGCGCTTCGAGCTGGAAAGCGTCCGCTTCCATCAGCGGGTGCGCCAGGGATACCTGGGGCTCGCGGCCGCCTTCCCGGAGCGTTTTGTCGTCATCGATGGCTCCGGCGACGTGGCGCAGACCGAAGCTCTGGTCAGCGCGGCCCTGGCCGCCAGAATTCCGACCCGCAGCGCGGCCGGCGGCGCAGCTCCGCCGGCAGGCAACTAACATGCCCTTCTCCGACGTCATCGGCCAGGACAGGGCCATCGCCGTGCTGCGCAGCTCCATCACCATGGGGCGCGTCGCGCACGCCTACCTCTTCTCCGGCATCGAGGGGTGCGGCAAAAAGAAGACCGCCCTCGCCTTCGTGCAGGCCGTTTTCTGCGGCAGAGACGAGGCCTGCGGCGTCTGCTCCAGTTGCCGCAAGGTGGCAAGCGGCCAGCACCCCGACCTGCACATCCTGGAGCCCGACGGCGCCTTCATCAAGATCGACCAGGTCAGGGATCTGCAGAAGGAGCTTTCCTACCGCCCCTTCGAAGCGCCCAAGAAGGCCTGCATCATCGACGGTGCCGACCGGTTCAACCTCTCCTCCGGCAACTCGCTCCTGAAGACACTTGAGGAGCCGCCCGGCGAGGCGCTCATGATCCTGATCGCTCCGGAGCGCTCCGCCGTCCTGCAGACCATACTTTCCCGCTGCCAGGCGCTCGCCTTCCAGCCGCTACCCGGCGAGCTGATCGAGGGGCGGCTGGTGCGGGACGGCTTCCCCACGGAAGCGGCCCGGGTCGCGGCAACGCTGTGCGGCGGGAGCCTGGGCCGGGGGATGGAGATAGCGGCCGACGGCGTCCTGGACGGGCGCGGCAGCTTCCTGACGCGCATTACCGCCCTGTCACTGTCCAACGCGGCAGCCCTCTTTAGCGCGGCAGAGGAGTTCGCCGCTGACAAGGAGGGGCTTCCGGAACTGCTGGAGTTGCTGCTCTCGTTCCTGCGCGACATCCTGATTTTCCGCTCTACCCCCGAGGCGCTGGTGAACACCGACCTCAAGCAGCTGATCGCCCGTGAAGCGGCGCGGCGCTCGGAAGAGAACGTCATGGATCTGATCGAGCAGCTGATCGCCATGCGCCGCATGTTTGTTCGTAATGTAAACGCCAGGCTCGCCCTGGAGGTCTTCTTCATGCGCTTTTGCTCGTTGCGCTCGTAGGGGCAAAGACGGGCAAAGTCGTCGAGTCGTCGAGTCGTTGAGTCGTTGAGTGCCCCCCTCGCCCTCCGGGAGAGGGGCAGGGCTGAGGGAATTGCCACGGAGTAACGTGTCTACCCTCAGTTCCCAGGGCAGATTTTGGGACGCGGGAGCGTCCCCGGAAGCATTCCCACGCAGAAGCGTGGGAACGATGTTTAGCGATGTTTAAAAAAGTGTGTGGCTTAGGCAGCAGTGCAGCAGTTTGTTCGAAATCGGTTACCAACGCAGATCAGGATGAGGAAATAGTTCTATCTGAACCTCAACCTCAACCTTGATCTGATTCACCTTGGAGGCATTTTTTGGCAAGAATAGTTAGGATACAGTTCAGCACCGCTGGAAAGCTCTACGACTTCTCCGTCGGGAGAGTCGAGCCCAAGCCCGGCGATCGGGTCATCGTCGAGACGGAGCGCGGCAAGAGCATAGGACAGGTGGTCGCCGGCCCGATCGAGGTGGAAGACTCCATGCTCCCCGAGGGGACCAAGCCGGTGCAGCGCCTGGCGGAACCCTCCGACCTCGCGATGCTGGCGGCAAACACGCTCAAGGAGAAGGAGGCCCATAAGTTCTGCCTGAACCGGATCAAGGAACGGGCCATGGAGATGAAGCTCGTCAAGGTGGAATACCTCTTCGACGGCAGCAAGGCGATCTTCTACTTCACGGCCGACGGCCGGGTCGACTTCCGCGAACTGGTGAAGGACCTGGCGCACGCCTTCCACACCAGGATCGAGATGCGCCAGATCGGGGTGCGCGACGAGTCGAAGATGGTCGGGGGAATCGGGATCTGCGGCAGGGAGCTCTGCTGCTCCTCGTACCTGCGCGAGTTCGAACCGGTCTCGGTGAAGATGGCCAAGGAGCAGAGCCTGGCGCTCAACCCGAGCAAGATTTCCGGGCAGTGCGGCAGGCTGCTTTGCTGCCTCTCCTACGAGTTCGAGACCTACTGCAGCCTCAGGAAGGGGCTCCCGAAATGCGGCAAGCGGGTGCAGTGCGGAAACGTGGACGGCGAGGTGGTGAAGGTGAACGTGCTGGCCGGGACCGTGACCGTGAAGAATTCGGACGACACCCTGGTCCAGCTAAAGGGCGACGACATCAGCCCCGAGAACGTGAGCGAGCGCATCAAGAAGCCGCAGGGCAAGGGCGAGGCGCCCGCGCCCGCCGACAAGGGAAAAGGGTCGCAGGGAGCCGGCAAGCAGCGCCGCACCAGGCCCGTTGACGTCAAGGAAAGGAAAAAGGAGAAACCATCATGAAGCCAGCCTTCTACGTCACCACCCCGATCTACTACGTAAACGATGTCCCGCACATCGGGCACGCCTACACCACGCTCGCGGCCGATGTGCTGGCGCGTTACAAGCGCCTCAAGGGCTTCGACGTCTTCTTCCTGACCGGGACCGACGAGCACGGGCAGAAGGTTGAGAAAGCGGCCAACGCCGCAGGCGAAACCCCGCTGGAGCTGGCCGACCGCGTCATGAAGCGCTTCCAGGCGCTTTGGGAAAAGCTGGAGATATCCCACACGGACTTCATCAGGACGACCCAGGAGCGTCACAAGAAAGGGGTCTCCACGCTCTTTCAAAGGGTGCTGGACAAGGGCGACATCTACCTGGGCGAGTATGAGGACTGGTATTGCACGCCGTGCGAGACCTTCTGGACCGAAACCCAGCTGATCGATTTCAAGTGCCCTGACTGCAACAGGCCGACCGAGAAGCTCAAGGAGGAGTCCTACTTCTTCCGGATGAGCAAGTACCAGGACCAGTTGCTGGAGTACATCGAGGCGAACCCCGACTTCATCCAGCCCAAGAGCCGCAAGAACGAGATACTCTCCTTCATCAAAGAGGGCTTGCGGGACCTGTCGGTATCCCGCACCACCTTCCAGTGGGGCATCCCGGTGCCGGGCAACGACAAGCACGTGATCTACGTCTGGTTCGACGCCCTGGCGAACTACATCACCGCGCTGGGTTACCCCGACGAGTCCGGCAACTTCGGCACCTTCTGGCCCGCCGACGTGCAGCTGATCGGCAAGGACATCCTGCGTTTCCACGCCGTCTACTGGCCGACCTTCCTGATGGCAGCCGGGCTCCCGATCCCCAAGCGGCTCTTCGCCCACGGCTGGTGGACCGTCGAGGGGCAGAAGATGAGCAAGAGCCTGCAAAACGTCGTGGAACCGAACATGCTAATCGACAAGTACGGCGTGGACGCGGTGCGCTACTTCCTGCTGCGCGAGGTCCCCTTCGGCCTGGACGGCGACTTCTCGCACACGGCGCTCATCCACCGGATCAACTCGGACCTCGCCAACGACCTGGGAAACCTGCTGAACCGCTCCACGGCGATGCTGGGGAAATATTTCGGCGGCGTACTCCAGCAGCCCGGCACGGAGACCGCGCTCGACGCAGCCTACCGGGAGAAGACCTGCTCCATGGTGGTGCAGGTCGACGGCCACCTGGAGGACCTCGCCTTCAGCAAGGCGCTGCAGAGCATCTGGGAAGTCATCTCCGCCGGCAACAAGTACATCGACGAAACCGCCCCCTGGGTGCTTGCCAAGGATCCGGCCCAGAAGGAGCGCCTCGCCACCGTCATGTACTACATGCTGGAGAGCCAGAGGATCGTCTACTTCGTGCTGTCCGCGTTCATGCCGAAGACCGCAGAGAAGGGGCTGGGCTACCTGGGCTGGACCGGGGTGCCCGACGACCTGGGACTTGCTTGGGGAGGTCTTCAGGCGGGGACCGCCATCACCAAGGCCGAGGCGCTCTTCCCGAGGATCGAGGAGAAGGGGGAGTAGGGGGCGACTGAAACACTCCTACCAGGCAAGGCACTTGCAAACCCATCGTAAAATCAAGAAGGGACGCTCTTTGGAGCGTCCCTTCTTTTGTTCTGTGTTTCTTTCTCAATGTAGGGCTACAGCAGGACTTAATCTACTCACTAAAGACAGTCTTAAGATCGACCTCTAAATCCAAAATTCCGACCTTGATCCGTTCTTCTTCTCCATAGACATCAGGCCTGCCGAAGAGCCCTCCATCCGTACGCTTGTAGACGGTGATCATTTTCCCAACCGGATCCGCTATCCAGTATTCCCTCACCCCGGCCCTTTCATAGCGCAGGAATTTCTCCTTCATATCCTTGCGAGCGGTTGCCGGCGACAATATTTCTACGATAAGATCCGGGCTCCCCTTGCAACCCTTGTCATCTAGTTTTGAAGGATCGCAGATTATACTAATATCAGGCTGAACTACGGTTTTGACGGCTTCGTCCGCTTCATCGCCCTCAGGCAGACGAACATCAAAGGGAGCGGAATACACCTTACATGACCCACCTCGCAACAGGGTCACAAACTGGGTACACAACTCTGCGGAAACCTGCTGATGAAAGCGCGAAGGGGCCGGCGTCATGTTATAGGCGACCCCGTCGATCAATTCCCAGCGCTCATCGTCATCCCACTTCAGATAATCACCATAGGTATAGAGACCATCTCTCCTTTCAGCTATTGGCCCCATCTAGTCGCTCCTTATTCCGCTACGCACGAAAGCATCTGAATATAGTCCATAAATCAAAGTTGAAATTCCATCCCATAACACTGAGGAGGCTGAGGCGTCACCCCGCAACGACAGCGCGATTGTTTCTCGCGCCGAACTCCAGCTAGGACCCGCCGGGAAGCGGGCGCAGCTCGCCCGGCGCCAGCATGAAGAAAAACCGAAACATGCAGTACTTGTAGAACTCGGAAAAAAGGAGCTTGAAGCTGCCGCCGTGCACCCACCAGTCCTCCTTGAGGTTCCGGGAATCGACCGGATGGGGGTAGATCGCGACGTCCTTGGCCAGCGCATTGCGGAAAATGAGCGTGGCACGCTTCATGTGGTAGCGCGAGGTGATGAGGGTGATAGAGCTCACCTGGTGCTTGGCGAGCAGGTCGCGCGCGTAGATGGCGTTCTCCAAGGTGTTGCGGGACACCTTCTCCAGGAACACGCCATCGGCGGCCGGCCCCTTGTAGAGCTCCCCTTTTTTAACCAGCGGGTCGACCCCGATCAGGAACAGCAGGTGCCCCTGCCCCTCCTGGTACAGCTTCACCCCTTCCTCTATCCTCCCGCGCCCGCCCGCCAGCACCACGACTGCGTCGGTGCGCACCTCGCGCGGCGCCACCGAGTAGGTCTTGTAGACGAAATCGACGAAGAGTACGCTCAGGACGAGCAGCGCCAAGACCAGCAACGAGAAAAGCCCCTTCAACACACCCATGACAAACACCTTTTAAATGCATCCCTGCCGGCAATTTTTGCTTGCAACGGTGGGTTTCATCTGATATAACTTACGACTTCAGTAAACTCCGGAGGGTACAAAGAAATGTCCAGAATATGCGAGATATGCGGTAAAGGCCCTAGCTTCGGGAATAACGTCAGCCACGCCAACAACAAGACGAGCAAAATTTGGCGCCCGAACCTGCAGAAGATCAAGGCCGTGAGAAACGGTACCGTCAGGAGCATCAAGGTCTGCACCCGCTGCATCCGCTCCGGACACGTAACGAAGGCCCTCTAGCCCTCGACCTATCTGCAAGTTATTAAAGCCGCGGCGCTCCATGCGCCAGCGGCTTTATTTTTGCTCCCGTCTAGTTGCAGCAGGCGGTAACTTCTATCTCGACCAGCGCCCCGCGCGGCAGCCCCTGCACCTCGACGGTGACGCGGGCGGGCGGCGCATCCGGGAAGTGGCGCCCGTAGATGGCGTTCACGGTCGCGAAATCGCCCATGTTGGCAAGGTAGATGACGGTCTTCACCACGTCGCCGAACCCGAGCCCCGCGGCCGCTAGCAGCGCGCCGATGTTCTTCATGACGACTTCCGTCTCGGCGGCGATGCCTCCCGTGCACATCTCGCCGGTCGCCGGGTCGAGCGCGATGGCGCCGGAGAGAAAGAGAAATCCCCCCGCCCTTACTCCCTGCGAATAGGGCCCGATCGCCTTGGGCGCCTGGTCCGTGCTGATAATTTCCCTTTTCATGGTTCCTCCCGTATCTCAGTATCTTTTATAAACCACGATCCAGCTTTCCTCCGTTGCCCCCTCCCTGTCCCTCCCCCTCCGGGAGAGGGGACCTTGGAGGAGAGGTCTCTGCAGGATGCCAGGCGGCCTCCCTAGCTCTTCAGCCTTTCCACCTTGATGACGCCCTTCACCTTGTTGATGGAGGCGAACACCCGTTTCAGGTGGTCCAGGTCGGTCACGTCCACCTCGAAGAGGTTCTCCCCCTTCTTGTCCAGGGTGCTCTGGATGGAGGCGGAGGAGATGTTGGCCTCGCAGTTGGTGATCGCCGTGGCGATGTGGGCCAGGATCCCCTTCTCGTCATTGCAGAGCACCCGGATCTTCACCGGCAGCGCGCTCTTTCGCCCCTTGTTCCAGGCCACCTCTATACGGCGCTCCGGCTCCAGCGCGGCGGCGAAAGGACAGTCCGAGGTGTGCACCGTGACGCCGCGCCCACGGGTGATGAAACCGGTGATCTCGTCGCCGGGAAGCGGATTGCAGCACTTGCCGAAGCGCACCAGCACGTCCTCGACGCCGTCGATCTGGATCGCGCTGGAGGACTTCCCCTTGAGCCGGTCGATGACCTTGCCGATCCGGGTCTCCTTGCGCTCCTGGGCCGCCTCTATCTTGTCGGCGGGGAGCAGCTTGGAAAGGATCTGGTTGCAGGAGAGCTTCCCGTAGCCGATGGACGCCATCAGGTCGTCCTCGGCCACGAAGCCGAACTCGACCGCCACCCGCTTCATCTCGCCGGTCTTTTGCAGCTTGCCGTAGTTGAGCGAGTAGCGCCGGAACTCTTTCTCGCAGATCTCGCGCCCGAGCGAAATGCTCCGCAGGCGCTCCTCGGTCTTCACCCAGGCCCTGATCTTGTTGCGCGCCCGGGAGGACTTGACGAGCTTCAGCCAGTCCTTGCTCGGGGTGTGGTGCGGCGAGGTGATGACCTCGACGATGTCGCCGGTCTTCAGCTCGTACTTCAGGGGGACCAGCTTGCCGTTCACCTTGGCGCCGACGCAGCGGTGGCCTACGTCCGTGTGGACCGAGTAGGCGAAGTCGATAGGGGTGGAGCCCTTCGGGAATCCCTTCACGTCACCCTTCGGGGTGAAGATGAAGACCTCCTCGGGAAAGAGTTCGACCCGGACCGTGTCCATGAACTCCTTGGAGTCGTCCAGCTCCTGCTGCCACTCCAGCAGCTGCCGGAGCCAGGTGAAGCGCTTGACCTCCTTCTCGTCGTACCCCTTGCCTTCCTTGTATTTCCAGTGCGCGGCGATCCCCGACTCGGCCACCCGGTGCATCTCCGAGGTCCTGATCTGCACCTCCATGCGCTCTCCGAAGGGACCGATGACCGTCGTGTGCAGCGACTGGTACATGTTCCCCTTGGGCATGGCGATATAGTCCTTGAAGCGCCCCGGAATAGGCTTCCAGGTGGAGTGGATGATGCCGAGCACCTCGTAGCACTCCCGGATGTCGTCCACCGAGACCCGGATGGCGATCAGGTCGTAGATCTCGTCGATCTCGACGTTCCTGCTCTGCATCTTCTTGTAGATGGAATAAAGGTGCTTGGAGCGCCCGGAGACCTCCCCCTTGATGCCGTGCTCCAACAGCTGGTTCTTGATGATATCCTTGACGCTCGTCACGTAGGACTCGCGCTCCTGCTTCTTCTTGGCGACCTTGCCGGCCAGGTCGTAGTAGAGCTGCGGCTCCAGGTAGCGGAAGGAGAGGTCCTCCAGTTCGCCCTTGACCCAGGAGATGCCGAGCCGGTTCGCAATCGGCGCGTAGATGTCCAGGGTCTCTTTGGCGATGGCGCGCTGCTTCGCTTCAGGCTGGTACTGCAGGGTGCGCATGTTGTGCAAACGGTCCGCGAGCTTCACCAGGATGACCCTGATGTCGTTCGCCATGGCGAGCAGCATCTTGCGGAAGTTCTCCGCCTGGCTCTCCTCCTTGGTCTTGAAGTGGATCTTGCCGATCTTGGTGACGCCGTCCACCAGGCGCGCCACCTCCTCGCCGAACATCGAGACCAGCTCTTCGTGGGTGGTCAGGGTGTCCTCGACCGTGTCGTGCAAAAGCCCGGTCACCACCGCGGCGATGTCCAGGCGCAGGTCCGCGAGGATGCCGGCCACCTCCATCGGGTGGATCAGGTAGGGCTCGCCGGAGAGCCGGGTCTGCCCCTGGTGCACCTTGGCGCAGAAGACGTAGGCCTTTCTCAGCAGGTCCAGGTCGCTTCCCGGGTTGTAGGCGGCGACCTTATCAAGTATGTCGTTCAGTCGAATCATTGAGTGATCTTTTCCATATAAAGAAAGGGCTAACGGTCGGGTGTTCCCCTTTAGCCGTTAGCCCCCAAGCCGAGCGCAAAAAAAGGGAGACGCACGAGCTATCCCCCTTAAATCTTGAATTAACGACCCTTTTTGCTGCCGATCTCGCAACCGATCTTGCCGGCGGCGATCTCCCGAAGCGAAACGACCACGTTCTTGTTGGCGCCCCTGTTGTCGATGAGCGGACGAGCGCCCTTGAAGAGCTGCTTCACCCTCTTGCTCGCCAGCATGACGAGGAGAAAGCGGTTATCAACCTTCTCCAGACAATCTTCTACGGTAACCCTTGCCATAATTACACCCCTTTGTCGTGGTAACTGGAAATTCCTTAGATGTCGAAGGTCGTCGAGATCCCCTGGATGACCCGGGAGGACCTGCACTGCTCGGCGATCAGCACGCTTTTCAGCTGCTCCGCCGCCTCTGAAAACCTGTCGTTGACGATGATGTAGTCGTACCAGCGCGCCTCCTTGATTTCGGCGGCGGCGTTGTTTATTCTTCTTTCGATGACCTCTTCGGTGTCGGAGGAGCGGCTGTCCAGCCGTCGTCTCAGCTCCGCGATGGAGGGGGGCAGTATGAAGATGTAGACACCGCCGTCGAAGCGTCCCTTGAGCTGCTGGGCTCCCTGGCAGTCGATGTCGAGGATCAGGTCGATCCCCTGGGAGCGGCACTGGTTCAAGGTGGAGAGCGACGTGCCGTAGAAGTTGCCGTGCACCTCGGCCCACTCGGCGAATTCGCGGCCCTCGACCATGCGGGAGAACTCGTCCTGCCCCACAAAAAAATAATCACGCCCATGCACCTCTCCGTTACGGGGAGTGCGCGTCGTGTAGCTGACAGAATGCCGCAAGTTGGGGAATTTGTCAATAATTTCCTTGCAGAGCGTGGTCTTGCCGGCTCCGGAGGGGGCCGATATGACAAATAGTACACCTTCTCGTTGCATTGTTTTCCTCCGGACCCTGGAGTCCACCTTACTCGACGTTTTGCACCTGCTCGCGGATCTTTTCCAGCTCGCCCTTCAATTCCACGACGCAGGCGGCGATCTCGGCGTCGTTCGCCTTGGAGCCGACCGTGTTCACCTCGCGGTTGATCTCCTGGAGCAGGAAGTCGAGCTTGCGCCCCACCGGCTCGCTCCTGGCAAGCGTCTCGTCGAACTGGCGCAGGTGGCTCTCCAGCCGGACCAGCTCCTCGGTGATGTCGCACTTGTCCGCCAAAAGCGCCACCTCGAGCGCGATGCGCTCCTCCGGCAACCCGCTTTCCGAGGTCAGCAGCAGGATGCGCTCCTTAAGCCGGACCGCGTAATCGGCCACAACCGACGGCGCGCGGGCCATGACCCGCCCGATCTGCTCGCTCAGCAGCTCCCGGCGCTTGTTGAAGTCGGCCAAAAGGGACTCCCCCTCGAAGAGCCGCATCTCGTCCACCCGGGTGATCCCCTGCTCCAGGGCGGCGAGCAGCTCCTGGGGGATCTCCTCCAGGGTCGCCTCCGCCTCGGCCGCTATGCTGATCACGTCGCGCTGCGACGCCACCATGGCGAGCCCCACCTCGTCGGAGAGCCCGAGCGCCTCGCGGATGGAGCTGAAAGCCCGGTAGTAGGAGCGGGCCAGCGGCAGGTTCGCCGTGGGGACTCCGACGCCCCCGGCGTTCTCCATCTGGATGAAGACGTCGATCTTGCCCCGGCTGAGCCTTTCGGCCACCCGCTTCTTTATCTCGTTTTCAAACGGCATGAGGGCGCGCGGCAGCTTCACCGAAATCTCGCCGTAGCGGTGGTTCACGCTTCGCAGCTCGACGATGATCCTGCCACCCGCGTAGGCGGACTCCCCCTTGCCGTAACCGGTCATGCTCTTGATCATGCTGTTTCCTCTTCGTTACGTGATGTGCAATGGGTGATACGTAAAGCGTAAAGCGTGATGCGTAATGTGTGATAACGGCCAGAGGTGGGCCTTTGACTGATCACACATCACTCATCACGCATCACAGTTTTTGCGGGGTCTTTGCCTGATCACTCATCACGCATGGCAGTTCTCGCCGTTAGCGTGCCTCGAACAGCTGTTTTTCCCAGCGCCAGGCGTCCGAGATGATGGTGTTCAGGTCCGCGTAGTTGGGAGACCAGCCGAGCACGGTCCGGATCTTGTCGGCGCCTGCCACCAGGTTATCCGGATCGCCCGGCCGGCGCGGCGCCTCGATCACCGGGAAGTCCACGCCGCTTACCTTTTTCACCACCTCGATGACCTGGCGCACGCTCTCACCCTGGCCGTAGCCGACGTTGATCGTGGTGGAGGCGCCCCCGCCCTCGAGGTAGCGCAGCGCGTAGAGATGGGCCGCCGCGAGGTCCTCGATATGGATGTAATCCCGGATCCCGGTGCCGTCCGGGGTGTCGTAGTCGGTGCCGAAGATGGAGACCGCCTCGCGCATGCCGAGCGCCGCCTGGCAACAGACCTTGATCAGGTGCGTCGCGTCGGGCGTGCGCTGCCCCATGCGTGCCCGGGGGTCGGCGCCCGCCACGTTGAAATAGCGCAGCGCCACGTAGGAGAAGCCGTGGGCGAAGGCCGCGTCCCGCAGCATCCATTCGCTCATCAGCTTGGAGGTGCCGTAGGGATTGATCGGCACCGTGGTGCTGTCCTCGAACGCCTCGCCCCCCGCCGGCATGCCGTACACCGCGGCGGTGCTGGAGAAGATGAAACGCTCCACCCCGTTCTCGACGCAGGCCTGCAGCAGGTTCAGGGTGTTCCTGGTGTTGTTGGAGTAGTACTTGAGCGGCAGGTGCACCGACTCCGGCGCGATGATGGCGGCGGCAAAGTGCAGCACCGACTTGCAGCCGGTTTCGCGCAGCACCTCGCCAAGCCGGGCGGCATCGGCCAGATCGCCGACGATGAGCCTTTCACCGTGGATCAGGGCGTCAGGCGAACCGGTGGACAGGTTGTCATAAACGACCACCTGGTGCCCAGCCTCTGAGAGCTGCCGCACCACGTGGCTTCCGATGTAGCCCGCTCCTCCGGTAACAAGAATTGCGCCCATAGAGGTCTCCTTTTCCAAACTTCAAATAGGTGATGTCGCAAAAATGAAACGAGGGCCTAGCCTTTGGACTAAACCCTTCATGTCGTGTGGATGGTACTGGACTGGTGAGGTTAGGCTGCACCTGACGCCTGATCTGACGGCAGGCAACCAGGCTTCCCAATCCCGGAAGCGCTGCCACATCATGCTGATCATTGATCTACTTTTATAGCATTTAGAGCCACGCCATGCAATGATTAAATTACCCCAATAACGCATACTTTCGGGCTTTCCCAGTCATTCGTCGAGCGCCGCGCTGTCAGCGGCCGGCGCGGGCTTCACCTGATGTCAGGGTCGTTCCAGTCCGTTCCAGACAGCTTGCCTGCACCCGGCACCCTGTGCTCGTAAGGAAGGCAGCTATTGATATTGAGGACTTCTTCTGCGAGTACATGACTTCTATAGCGAAGGGAGAACTCCTGCAGCCTTGATTTCAATCTCAGCAGGACCTCCACATTCTGACAATTCATATAGTCATGATACAAAGCCATGACCTCTTCAAAGATGCCCTGCATCTCCAGGTCGTTCACTGCGCCGCCGGACTGTCCCGCACCCGGGACTTCGGCAGCCCCGCAGGCCGGGGGGCGATTTCTCGACTCCTCCAGGAAGGAATTGAAGGTTTTCTGGTCAAACTGGTATTTTCCGCTCCCTATTTCGAAGATGTTCCTGGCCATCCCACCCCCCGTAACCAGCGTCACTAAAAATAATCGAATTGCAATTGCTGCATACCAAACGTCGACCGGTATTTTCCCAGCCGAGTTGCACTTTCGAGGAGTGTTGTGAGCAAGGAGCCAGGGTCGGATACGTCACTATCCAGTATCTTCTTTCAGCTCGCAGCGGCTTTGCCTGCACCTTTGCTCAGGGTCCCCTAATGCTCTGAGAGTACTCTCAGCACAAATGAGAATAGCGACACGAGCCCTATGGAACTATTCGGTGTCGGCCAGACTAACTTGAGAGGGGTTTGATTATTTTCTGTCGCGGGGATGCAGTCCGGAAGGACCGAAGGATATCAGGCAGCGGAGGACAAGAGAGGCCGCATCCCTGGAGATGCGGCCGGTCGGAACCCGGTGGGGCAATGCTTACTTCGCGGCAGGTGCCGTCGCGGGGGCGGGCTGCTGCATGGCGCCCGTATCAGTTGTGCTTTCCATATTCTTCTTGGTTTTTTTGGCATTTTTGGCCTTTTTTGCCTTCTTCTTTTTGGCTTTCTTCATCACCTTGGTGCCGGTTCCCGTGTCACTTTGAGTCATCGGGGGTTGGGCATCCGAAGGGACGCCGCTTACGGGTTGATCGGCAGCCGACACCACCCCCGCGAAGGCGATGGCAACCAGGGCACTCACGATGCACGACAAGACTCTTTTCATAGAAAATCCTCCTAGTTTTTATTAAGTGCTTCACATTTGCAGCACTATGCATGCCAGCATACCGGCCAGGCGCCAAGCGCCTCGACCCGACGTTCCTGATTCGCCCCCCCCCCCGGCCTCCCGGGGCGCAAAGCACCCGATATGCTCCAAGGTCCGCCTTATTTAAGGCAAATTCGGAAGCCAGCAACCGGTCAGGCCGGCGTGCCGGATGAAGCGAACCGCAGGGCGCCCTCTATTTGCCCCTTGACACACGCAACCGCCAACGTTATATTGTTTTAATCAAATTTCACGGAGGAAATGTCATTGAAAAAGCTAAACCCGTTCGACCTGGCTTACGAACAATACCAACTGCTCAAGGAAAAACTTATCTCAACAGGTGACCCTCAGGAAAAAAACGTGCTCTTCAAGAGACTGGTAAACCTGCTTGCAGTCATGGAATTCCTCATATCGCTGAACAAGACCCCGGGCTAAACCGGCTGCATCCAAAAACTTCATAAAAAAAAGGCCTGCGCAATCAGGCCATTTTTTTTGCCCTCAACCGGCCAGCAACGCTTCTCCGCTACTAACCTTCAGGGTTTCGGACACTCCAGGCAGAGTGCCGCCAGACCGAGGATCTCTTTTCAAGGGGGATGACAGGAAGGGGACGCCTATTGACTTGCGCTCCGGTCTCACAGGCAGACGCACGCCCGCGCGTCTCCTGCTGCAGCAAGTTCCGAATCCCTTTCCGGCAGACGCTTCATTGTCCCTCTATCCCACCCCTATGCCACGGTCCGAATCACGGCTCAAGTTCTTGATCTTAACACCGATAACTCCCATAGAGTAATCATGCCCAGAATCGGTCGTTTACCAATTGAGCACGGTGTCAATGACGTTATAGACAGAGTAACGCCTGGCGGGTAGAAAGCACCGGCCTGGTACCGACTCGACAGCCTTGCCCCGGTACGACTCTCTGTTGCGCACTTCAACTGGAGCGAAAAACCATTGGCCCTCACCCTTAAAGGTGTCTACAAATCGGCACGCCGCCCGGGGATGTCGAAAGTCTGGAGCACGGCAGCCGTCGCGCTGCTCGCCGCAATGCTGGTGAGCGGCTGGTCCGTGTGGCTTTTCGAAACCAGACGCATTCAAAGAAACCGGCAGGCCGTCGCCGAACTGACCGCCACCGTCGCAGCCAATATTCACGCCCACCTCACCCGCTCGCTCTCCGCAACCTATGCACTGGCGGCGGTTATTCAGGAGGGCAAGGGATCCCTATCCAGCTTTCAGCGCCTGGCAAAAGAGATGCTTGTCCTTTATCCAGGCATCAGTTGCCTCCAGCTGGCTCCCCATGGTGTCATCGCAGAGATTTACCCTTTGGAAGGGAATGAAAAGGCCCTCGGGCACAACCTGCTTGAAGACACCAAACGCAACAAGGAAGCGCTGCTGGCGCGGCGCACCCACGCACTTACCCTGGCCGGCCCCTTTGATCTCATTCAGGACGGCAAGGCGGTGGTCGGTCGGCTCCCCATCTTCCTTGACCCCGGCGATGGGAACACGTTTTGGGGCTTCAGCACTGCGCTGATCCGCCTTTCTGATTTCCTGCAGGTCGTGAAAATCAACAGGATTTCCGAGAAAAACTGCAGCTACCAAATCTCCAGGATCCATCCCGATTATGGCAAAAAAGAGGTGTTTGCTGCTGCCGGCAACCCGCTGCTTCAGCCGGTCAGCCAAAAGATAGCGGTACCCAACGGAGAGTGGACCCTATCCGTAGAGCCCTTGGATGGGTGGTATTCCTGGCCGATCATCACGGGCGAAGTCCTGTGCGTCCTGCTCCTTAGCTGCCTGACCGCGTTTGCGGCCTGGTGGCTCGCGCTGCAGCCCTTTATTTTGCAGAACATCGTCGAGGAAAGGACCAGCGAACTTCGTGAAATCAATACCAGGATGCAGTCGGAGATCGCCGAGCGGAAACAGGCTGAAGCGTTCCTGCAGGAGAAAACGGTCGAACTGCAGCACGAAATAGAAGAGCGCGAGTCCGTCCAACTGAGCTTGGAGGAACAGGCGGCGGCTTTGGAGGCGGAGATATCGGAGCGCACCAGGGTCGAGGAAGCACGCGCCCACCTGGAAGAGCAGTTGCGCCAGTCTCAGAAGATGGAGGCCATCGGGCTTTTGGCCGGCGGCATCGCCCACGATTTCAACAACATCCTCTCCGTCATCATGGGATACGGCAGCATGCTGCTGCATATCCTGCCACAGGGAAAGGCCCACGACAATGCCAACCAGATCCTGAAGGCATCGGAGCGTGCCGCCGAGCTGACGCAGGGGCTCCTGGCTTTCGGCAGGAAACAGGCCTTCAACCTGAAACAGACGGACCTCGTCAAGCTCACCAGCGACAATCTCACCTTCTTGAAGCGGGTGACCGGCGAGGACGTCGAGCTGCTCACCTGCTTCCAACCAGAACCGCTACACCTGATGCTCGACAGCTCCCAAATCCAGCAGGTCCTCATGAACCTGTTTGCCAACGCCCGCGACTCCATGCCATCGGGCGGGCGGCTTTCCGTCTCCATCGCGTCGCACTACCTCGATGAGGCCTTCGTCTTTCAGCACGGGTTCGGGCGCCCGGGTGATTATGCCGTGCTCCGGGTGAGCGACACCGGAACAGGCATGGATAAGGAGACCTTGCAGCGGATTTTCGAGCCCTTTTTCACGACCAAGTGCCAGGGAAAGGGGACCGGTCTGGGACTTTCCATAATTCACGGCATCGTCTCACAGCATAATGGCTTTATCCACTGCGCAAGCGAGCCGGGGGTCGGAACGACCTTCAGCATTTACCTGCCGATTGGCCAGCAGAGCACGCCGGCGCCCGAGTCGCCCCTGGAGGCTCACGTCCTTTCTTACAGCGGCACGGAAACAATTCTCCTCGCCGAGGACGACTGGGACCTGATGCAGATAACCACCAGTTGCCTGCAATCCGTCGGCTACCAGGTGCTCCAGGCCGGTGACGGGCGTGAGGCGGTCGAATTATTCGAAAGCAGGATTGCGGACATCGACCTGGTCATCCTTGACGCGATCATGCCGCAGATGTCAGGAAAGCGGGCTTGGGAGGAGATACGCAGGCTCAATCCGAAGGTTAAGACCTGCTTTTTCAGCGGTTATTCCAACGATTTGCTCAACGAGAAACTGGTAGGTGAGGTCCGTGTTGCCGTCATAAGTAAGCCGTTTATGCCTGAGCAACTCTTGCAAAAGGTGCGCGAACAGCTGGATAACCGGTGAATCCGTGGATTCCCGTGCGGGCGGGGGTGGGGAATCCCGGTCCGTGGCAGCCGATCCAGCGCAAAAAAAGACCGCCAACTCCAGCGCGGTTGCCAAATCGAAAGCCCGTGCTATCCTTTAGACAAGGGCTCACAGCGCCCTTCCAATCAGAATTTCGCCCCGCTCTACCCTCCTTGAGCGGGGCTTTTTTTGCTTCCGCGCTACGCGCGCAACCCACGTCCCCGCGTCCTAAATGAGGTTGAGCTGGACGCCCTGGAATAGATCTTTTTGGATCTTTATTCCAATGGCGTCAACGTAGGCTCTGTCACTTTTTGAGATATGGTCAAGCAACCAATCTTTCAAGAACACGATCAGTTCAAGAGTCAGCGTTTTCCTGCCGTCAAGGAGTTCCTTTTGGAAGGTTTTGATCTGCCTGATGAAGTTTTCATGTTGTTTTATGTGCGCCTCAGTTCCGATATAGTCATATCGTGACATGAGTTGTTCTTCCGCTGCGAAATGGTAGGTCGCATAATTTATTAATTCCTCAACCAATTCCTCAATTTCCACTTTGTGCCCTTGCCCCACGAACACATCGTATGCAGTATTGAGCAGGGCGACCAGATGCCGGTGGTGGTCGTCTATTTGTTCAATCCCAAGTGAATACGTGTTATTCCAGTCAATGATAGGCATTTCCCCTCCCTGCTTTCAGTTTTATTTACAAACGGCCACCTTTCACTCCATATATCAAGGCCATGACGGTTAGACTGCGCACTCTATGTCCCCGCCAGGGACATTCGCATTCGTAACGACCCTTGCATGCACAGTAATTACATGAAAGGTGTCAAACAACCAATTTCAGCAATTCAATTATGTTGCAAAACCACTAATGACATTGCGTGTCCCAATACAGGACACATCGCACCCACAGAGGACACTAAATGCTGGCTCCGATGAATTATTGTGGCATATCTGGCAGCAGGTCTCACACGAAAAAGAAATATGACTGTCTATCCACCTAACTTGTCGGATTTTTGCTTACAAACTTTAGGGGAAATAAGTAAAACACCAAAAATTTTGTGCAACAGGTTGAGGAGGCATGAAACAGACGGGAAGGCTCTTGAGGGGACACTTAAAACGAGCCCCTCTTTCTTATTTGTCCAGCTGCCTGCGCATTCCGACGATGTCGGCCGCCTATTCCGACGCAAGTCGGCCGGTTGTTCCGGTTGATGTCGGCCGGGTATTCCGGCTGAAGTCGGCCACCCCCTGAGGGGTGCGCCGCTGGGTTTCGGTTA
>TBL_comb47_HYPODRAFT_10001920_pt1 | contig 26438 bp, 38 predicted proteins | sample TroBogypolimnion_40_FD_10682 | JGI IMG/M metagenome (IMG submission 10682)
GGTCGCCTCGGTAGGCGCGGAAATCGCCCATCTCACCGACGCGGAAATGGCCCGCTCGACGTTCTTCGCCATGCTCACCGCCAACGACATGTGGGCGGCGAACGTGGACAAAAACGGCAAGCGGGTGTTCCCCGACAAGGTGCTCGACGCCTGGCAGGCCACTTACGACAAGGCCAATACGCCGGCTTCCGAAACGCCCGAGACTCCCGCCGGAAACGGTCCGGCCCCGTCCCCCAAGGTCAACGAACTCGTTGACGCCGCCGCCGCGGCTTAACCGGCCACACTCGAAAGCCCCCGTGCTGAAAGGCGCGGGGGCTTTTTTTTGTGACGATGAAACACTGAACTTATGGACGATCTCATCGAACTCATTCGGGACTTGCTCAAAGTCCTGAGAAAACGCTCGCCGCGCGTTTGCCGGGGCACTGGCGAGCTAACCCAATCCCGGCAAGCACCGCCGCAGCAGCGGGTGCGCGGAAAGCCGAACTTACGAAACTGTCGGGCCTAAACCGCCCTGCAAATTCAACCGTTGGTCGTGGACGAAACCAAGCCAAGCAAGTCCCCAAGAACCCCTAGTGCGCGCGCACTAGGGGTTTTTTCGTGTACTGAAACAGCGACAACACGGCCCGGTGGCCGCCACGAAAGGAAACGATGAAGCACTGGACCCACATCTCTGTTTTGCTGAAAGGCCCCTGCGGAAACGCGGGGGCCTTTTTTTTCTCGTTTTTTTCGCGAGCGCAGAACAGGGCGGACACGAGTCCGCGAGAAATGTGCCCAAGTCCGTTCCCCGAAAAGGGGGTAAACGGACCGCGAGATTTCACCGGGTAAACGCCCGGAAACCATTTTACCAAGCCCCACTCCGAGTCGGAGCGGGCGAAAGGCTAAGCTCCATGAAATTCAAATACCTCAGGATACGGAACCTGCTGTTCAACGTGGATTCGATGTATCGGGTCGGCGAAAATGGGCAGGTCGACTTCCAGGATGGTGCGGCCTGGGTGCCCAGCACTCAATACAAGTCCGAAGCGGCCTTGACCGCTGTGGGCGCTTTCGAGATCTCCCTTTAACCGCCGCGCAGGATCACCATGAAATTGACGTTGAACCTGGTCCCGGCGCTCGCGCCGGCATCCATTACCGTCCCGGTCATTCGGCACGGCCGCACGCCCATCTCGGCGTGTGAACCGCCCCGCTGGCAATTCTACGAGCCGGAGACCTCCACGTTCGTTATGGCTCGCCCGGTGGCGTGTTGGACGGACGATAAAGGGGACTGGATCGAGGCCCATACCGACGTGAGCAAAAAGACCGGCAAGCAGTACCGGCTTACCTCTCTCTACGTGGAGCGCGAGGACCTCTGGGCCGTCATCGAGCGCACGGAATTGGCTGCGTAAACGCCCGCAAAAGATTTCGCCTCGTCGGAGTTCGAGCCGGAGCGCGGCGCAAACAGAATCTACTTAACAGGGGCGGGCGTTCCTTTTTGAGGCAACCCGCCCCAAGATCTCCAATCGGCAGGTTTGTTGCGCCGGGCTGATCCGTATATGGAATTCGTCCGTGAACGTCTCCTTACACACGACCTGCAAAACGCCCTCGTATACCTTATTGCCACGCAAGAAAACCCTGTACGGATTCCCTCTCGTTTCAGAGAAAACTGCAATGATCGGATAACCGTTTATCAGAGCATTAGGGTTCGCTTCTTTCGGAAACACCTCGAACACTTGAAGTGATTGCGATTCATGGGGGCAGATAGTTACCTGCCCGGGATTTCCCCCACCGACGAGCACCGACCAGCAGAGCCGGTCTTTCTCCAGAGGAAACGGTACATCAGGCCGAATATGTGCATCCCTCTTGAGTACCGGAGCCATAATGTCCGCGGCTTCAACGTTCCTAAGCGAAATGTAGGCCCAGCAATCGCTGAGTGGAAAAATATGGCCATTACGAACCCGAACCGTCACAACGCGATTGTGCTCACTCGCCTCATGAATTAGCATTTTAGCCCGCAATCGCCACCTCCTCCAGCATCCGATACCCTGGTTAATGGTGAGGGTGACAATCGCTCCCGCCAAGCCACCACTCACGACCGGAGCCAATAGCCGCAACAACGGACTGTCAATATTCATACAACCAATAACGGTACACATTTGGGTAACGCTCTGCAAGAGGTTCTTTACATCGAGGTTTTTTACATCGTTCCTCTTACGAGGTTGAACTCGCCGCCGCCGCCTGAAAGGTCACCATCTATGAGCATGACGCTGGATCAGGCCTTCGCGTTCACCGCCACGCAGGGCGAATCCGAAGACCGCGGCCCGCTCGACATCGCGCAACGGATCGAATGGAAGGAAGCCGAAAAGACCATCGTGGACGCTGGCTTCTGCTTCTACTGCTCCTTCGACGGCCGCCATGAACGCCTGGGCGAGCAACAGCCCGGCAACCAAGAGGAATACGCCGGCCGCGAATGCACCTGCTGCGAGGAATTTGCCGTGTGCGGTGACCAACCCGACTACGTGATCGCCGGTTACGAGTGTGTCAGCGACGCCGACCCCGGCCTGTGATTTATGCGAACCTACCCCAGAATTGACGAGGCGGAGACCGCGGCCTTCTAGCGACGGTGCGTTACGGGATCGATGCAACGTACGCCTTTGGCGTTCCGCCGTCCGGGGTATCATTGTCAGTAATGTATACCTGAAGTCGTGTTTTCCACTCTTCGAGTTCCTGACACGCCACCAAGTGGCCGATCTTCGCATTTGCGAGAAGTGCTCTTATCCTCCTCCTCTGGTAACTATGGATGTCAATGGCGTTCCTGATAAGTCTCTCCCTCGCGTCGGATCGAGGCAAGAGGCCTAGCAATGCAGAATAGGCAGGGTAATAAACTTTGGCGGAGATTCTAACGGCCCACGCTAATGTCGTATCCTGGTGCTCTGGATGCACGAACAAGCTCTCACACTGGAGCAGGAAGTTCAACCCATCCTTCTTGATAAAACCCATTCCGCTGAGTAACTCAGTTTCCTTAACAATTCTATCAAATTTCTCCTCCGAACACGATTGTTCAATGCGGGTGTGAAGGTCCACAGGAGTTACATCGCCAATGTCCAATGCGATTATGACAGCATGCGATAAAATGGACCCTGTCGAGGCACGAGCCAACAGCATCTGAAAGTAGCTCGTGCAGCCCCCTTCAATGATGACTGGCTTCGTTACAGCATGGGTTGTAACGATCCTCTCGAGCCAGTCTACATACGCACACGGTGGGAACACTTGCCACGGCGACAGTATGCTGTAGCCATCCGTGGTGACCTCAGCCAACAAGGAACTTTCCAATCCAACTCCCTCCTTCAAATACTGATACATCTGGAGCTGATCAAGAGGCACGACCACAGCACCCGTAGCTTTGGCCAAAGAAACGGCAAGCGCGGTTTTACCAGTACACGTGGCACCGCTGATCACCAATATCGGGCGCATATCGTGCAGTTAGTCCCTTTTGGTTAGTGTCACATGACCAGTATCGTGATCGCCGGAGATTGCAAACCAAGTGCCTTCAATCTTCTGTGTCGCGTCGCCCTCGCGCGTCAGGACACCAGAAAGCACACATTCTCTGTCGTAGATCACGCCCTCCTTGTTATGACCAAACACTCGGTACGCTACGAGGAGTGTTCTCTTGTGGGCGTCAAAATCACACAAGCGAGAAGTAATTGATGCGTTCAATTCGGGGGTTTCACCAGTCATTTGTCCCGAAATGCTAAGCTGGCCCTGTCTCACACTCACAGATAAAGTCGCATTGGCTGCCTTCTTGGAGTGCGATGTAATAGAATGCATATTCCAAGTCCCTGCCAAACCGAATCCGCTTGCTTCAGCCAGGGATCCCTTCTCGATTATGGGCTCTGGCAGAGCTTCCATCACGGCAGCAATCTCCGCGCTCCTGTGATGCGAAGCGCCCCGCCGTGAATACCAGAATGCGACTCCCGTACCAACGGCGCCTGCAGGGAACACATAGAAAAACAACCAGCCGAACGGCCCCCCGGGAGACCCCCCCGCTTCTAGATCCCCAAGGAAGGCTCCCGCCAGCGTAGTACAAACCCCTAGCAAAAAGTCGGGCCACTTGTCTTCGTTAGCGACTTCCTTTCTCAGGGCTTCCAGACGGGCCCTGCACCTCTTAAGAACCTCTGCCGAGATCAGGATCGGAAATGAATCCGCGGACCGCTCGACCGCATGTAATTGGGTGAGGGCTTGTGGCTGTTTAGTTGAATTCATACACTTTACGGCTGCAACTGAAGGGACTGCTTGACAAAGTGGGCAACGTCGGCTTTAAGCTTATGAACAATAGGCGAGGTGGTCAGAGTTTCCGAAAGGTAATTTCCTTGCTCGTCAACCTGCAGGGAAAGAAGGGGCATGCCCGGCACCATAATACTGCTCGGCGTTTTCACGAACTTGGAACGAAGGCGAATGGATGTAGATTTGCTCCTCCCTGGAGATAATGTTATGGCAAGGCCGATCAGCCAGACGGCTGCTACTTCGGATGCGGCGCGGGAGAGTAGCTTGGCATAGTAGTCAAGCAAGATCTCGTCGCTCGCACCACTTTCGGGCGGCAGTGAACGCTTTACCAGTATTCCGGGCTGATGCAGCTCCGGTGTGGCCTCAAAAAAAAGACCGGAGTCCTCAGCTAGGGTTGGCAGCCTAGATACTTCATAATATGCCTTGGCCTTTATAAGGGCGTTTGCTTCCGGGGAGTTGCCGGTTTCGTCGACAGTGAGGTTTACACCGAGATCAGCGGTGGAAACTGTGCGGACAGACAACTCATCCATGCAGGATTTGAAAAACGCAGCCTTCGCCATATTCGAAGTCCCCAGAAAAAGAGCCGCTTTGCTCATTTGCTCCTCCCTCCCATCGTCCGGCCTGCTTGTGCTGAATCGGGAATCACATGCCTCGACGCAACCGTACGCACGCGATTTACCCACGTAACAGGGAAGTTCTCGATAATGGAGAGGGAACGCAGCGAAAGAGGCGTGGCAGAAACTCGCTTCTTACGCAAAACGGCTTGATTGGCGCGTGGTCTGTGAGAATCACGCGGCTCCAGATCGGGATCAGGTTGACTGGTGATAATATCAGAGACTGTTACCTGCCCCAGTAGCAGGAAACAGCCGCCTAGCCGCCCGGTCCATTTTGACCCGGTGCAGGTTCGGAATAATTGCGTTTCGCCCAAAGGTGTCATGCAGATGGTTTTAGCACCCGGGGGAAACGGTGTCAAGGGGGACAAGACAGGGGGAGACAGGGGGACAAGACAGGACTAAAGGGTCTCGTCTTTCCTGGCTGGGGGCAATTCATCGCCGATCTTAGAATGGGCGAAGGGAGGCGTTGACAGCGAGGGTGCTTCTTGTCGGCGACGCGAGATCTGGGTCTTGAAAAGCGCCCGGTCAGGCGCCCTGTTTCCTCGAAGCGCGCTGACGTAAATTCGGGGGTCATTAAAGTGAGCCGAGGTTGTTTTCCAAGCGGGGGCCAGCGCAGACGTGCGTCTAGACGCCAATCTTATCGTGCTGGACGCCGATCCCGACATCGGCCCTGAACTGCTGGCCGCGTTCGCCAAGGTCGCCGCCAACCCACGGCAGAAAGTTGGCCGGTTTTTCATCCCCCGCCTGGGCCGGAAAGTTTGCCCGCTGGTCATTTGGGACTGGCGCCGCGTCGCTTTCCGCTATCTGCGCCGCGTGCTGCCCAGGCACCTCTGGATTTATGTCGGCCGCCGTCACGTGGCCAGCCACGCCAGTAGGCCCAACGAAGACGATCGGCAGGCCGGCAAGTGCCTGGCCCGCATTGGCGAAGAAAAATACTGCATCCAACCTTGATATGACCAAACAACAAGAAAGTGACGCTCTCCGGACGTTCACTGAGAGCATTCCGCACGATAGCTATTTGCGGCCCTGGCTTGAGGAAATCATGCCCCAGGTCGAAGCGGACATCCGCAACGACTTCCCGGTCGCGCCCACCATCGAGGGCACGCGCCAACGCTGCTCCACGATGATCGGCGAAGCCAATAGCCAAGTCGTGGACAACTTGGCCCGGGCGAACCAGCAGGCCAAAGACATCGAGGCCGAGGCCCGGACCCAGGCCGAAAGCATCCGCGGACGGATCGCCGAGGTGATCCGGTCCTGTGAGCGCGCGGTTTGCCGCTGAAGCCCCGTCTCCACCTTCATCCATTCAGGCCGGGCATTCGCCCGGCCGGCCAGCCATAGGTTCCGAGCGACGGCTGGCCTTTTCTCTTATGAACGATCAACAGTCCCTCCTGGAAGTGCCACGTATCCCCCGGAAAACGTCGCTCCAGTTTAACCCCAAGGAATTCAAGGTGATCTCCCTGCGCGAGTGCCCGGTGGACACCCCGATGTGCGACACACCGGACAAGGCCGCCGCCTATTGGCGTGAGGCGATCGCGAACGATCGCTATTACGATCCCGAGCGCGAATGCTTCGTGATCGTCATGTTGAACACCCGCCGCCGGATCAAGGGCCACAATCTGGTCTCCATCGGCACGCACGATACCCTGTTGGTCCATCCGGTCTCGGTCTTCCGGCCAGCCGTGACCCTCTCGTGCGCCGCGATTATTCTCATGCATTCCCACCCATCGGGCGTTATGCCGCATCCCGTTTTATGCCGCATGGCTCCGGATTTACCCTGTTTTTCCTGGGTTAAACCGTTCCCCAATGCGGCATAAAACGGCGCCGCTACTACAGGCCCTTGAGATACCTCAGCAGTTGATCATCGGGTCGGTATCGTCCCGCTTTGCTTTGTACGGGGTTCATTCTCGCGAGGATGGCTTCCTTTAATTGGAGGTCGGCGTCCAAATATATCTGTGTCGTGTCGAGCGACTCGTGTCCCAGCCAGATGGCGATTAACGCTCGATCAACGCCAGCCTGTAATAACTCCATGGCGGCGGTATGGCGCCTATGCCGCTAGCGGCATAGGCGCCACTATGCCGATCACCGGACTATGCCGATCGGAACTTCAGCCAGCTCGTTGTACGAGCCTTCTGACGGGGCTCTTGTAGTTTGGAAGCGCCGTTGCGCGCGGCATAGTTCTGGCGACATCACAGGCTTTTGAGGAAGGCCAGCAATCGGTCCCCTGGCTGGAAGAGCCGGGGCGGTTGACCGCTTTGGGTGGTTTTAGCCAGGATTTGCTCCTTCAACGCCAGATCCGCGTCGAGATAGATCTGGGTGGTTTCGACGGACTCATGCCCCAGCCACAGAGCGATGACGGATCGGTCAATGCCCGCCTGCAACAGCGTCATTGCAAGCGTATGGCGGAGTACATGGGGTGTGACTTGTTTCGTTTTCAAGGATGGGCAGGAGTGGCCGGCAAGGCGTTGGTACTTCGCCAAGAGCCGCTGGACCGCATCCGCGCTGAGCCGGCCACCTTGGGCTGTGGGGAAAATCCACGGGGTAGTCTTACTGCGTTGCTGCAGCCAGGTCTTCAAGGCCTCGACGGCTTGCTTGGTCAATGGCGTGGTCCGCTCTTTACGTCCTTTGCCGACACAGCGGACGTGGGCAGCGGTATCCAGGTGAAGATCCTCGTTGCGCAGGCTCGTCAACTCCGACAGGCGCAACCCTGTCTGCACCGCTACCAGAAGCAGCACATGATCTCGGCAACCGAACCAGGTGCGTTGGTCGGGTGCCTTCAAAAGGGCCTCGGTTTCGGTCCGATCGAGGAACTTGACCAGGGCTTTGATACAGCGTTTGCTTGGAATAGCCAGTACCCGCTGGATCTGCGCGGCCCGCGCGGGTTCTTCGTAAGCGGCGTAATGGAAGAAGGAGCGGATCGCAGTCAAACGCAGATTGCGGCTGCGAGCCGTGATTTTGCGGCTGGCCTCCAGGTCATCAAGGAAAGCTGCGATGAGGGGAGCATCAACCTCCTCCAGCATCAGCTGGGAGGGCTGCTTGTGCAGACGCCGGTTGGCGAACTCAAGCAGCAAACGGAAGGTGTCGCGATAGCTGGCGACGGTGTGCGGGCTCACTTGACGCTGACGCATCAAGCGCTCGAGGAAGAACCGTTCCAGGAGCGTGGCCAAGCTGGTCCCTTTCATGGTGACTTCTCCCAGTAACTTTCCAAACGGTTGACCACCACGCCCATCAGTTCAGGGCAGATCGTCAGGTACCAGTAGGTGTCGCTGACGTGCCCGTGCCCAAGGTAGGTGGACAACATCGGCAGACGCCGCTCGACGTCCTGTCCGGAACGATACCAGCGCAACAAAGTCTCGGCCGCGAAGCGGTGGCGAAAGTCGTGCAAACGTGGCCCGTGGCTGGCGGTGGGGCCTCGGATCCCGATTTCCCTGGAGAGGCGATAAAACGTACGGCGGACCTGTCCCCCATCCAGACGGTGGCCGCGGCGCGAGACAAAGAAGTACGACCGGCTCTCACCGAAGGCCCGATCGCGCTCGCGCACATATTTGGTGAGTGCTTTCTGAGTCGAGGCATGGATCGGCACCAAGCGGGTCTTGCCGAATTTCGCACCCACGATGACCAGGACGCCCCGGTCCAAGTCCACCTCCTTGGTTTTCAGGTTCAACACCTCGCCCATGCGCAAGCCTGTCACCGCCAGCAGCCCCAGCAGGCAATAGTATGTCAATCCGGGCAGACCGCCCATCTGCTGAGCCGCCTTCAGCAACTGGCTGACTTGCTGATCGGTGTAGAGGTACGGGCGTGCGCGGGAAGGGCGATAGGGAAGCAAGTTGTACGGCGGGATCTGCGTCTGGGGATCGAATGCGCTCCAGTAGCGGGCAAAACCGCGCACACACGTCAACCGGTGCGCCCACGCCGCTGGTCGGTTCGACTTACGTTGGGCCCATTCCAGAGCCAACGGGATCGTGATGTGATCGGCGCCCTGTGCTTGGAGGAAGCCGACAAACTCAGTCAGCAACCCGCTCGCATCGGCCAGCTTGTACCCCAGGCCACGCCGAAGGCTCAGGTATTGCCGCACCGCCAACTTGAGGCGGTTCATGACTTACCTCTCGGCCAAGGCAGCGCCAGTGAGCTCAGGGAACGGAGATCTACTTTGGCATAAATTGTGGTGGTGTCCGGGCTTCGATGCCGCAGGAGTTCCCCGATCTCGCTCAGCGAACTGCCCTGTTGCAGCATCGTCGAGGCCAGCGAGTGGCGGAACTGGTGTGAGCCCTTTCGTGGCGATTCGATTTTGGCTCGTTGGAGCGCATGCTTGACCCCCGAGCCGATAGAGCCTTGAGCTTTAAGCCCGGTCAACGGTGCTCGAACCCGAAGGAACAACCGTCGGGTGCTCGTGACCCGAGGCCGGTCCTGCTGTAAATAGACCGCGATGGCCTGGCCGACCTCCGCGGGCAGGGGCAAGTGAGTTACCCGACCGCCCTTGCCCCGGATGGCGATCCGGCTCTTCTCCCAGTCCAAATCTTCCAGCAGGAGGTGACAGACCTCCCCGCCGCGCAAGCCGAGCCGAGCCAGCAACAACAGGATGGCGTAATCTCGATGCCCGACGGCGGAGCCGCGCTTACGCGCGTCCTCCAGCACTTGATGAACCTGAGCTGGCGGCAAAGCCCTGGGCAGAGTGGAAAGCGACCAACTTGCCACCGGGGGCACGCAGGTGGCCAGATCCCGCGTGAGGTCACCCCGGTAGCGGGCAAACCGCAAAAAGGAACGGAGGGCTGTCGTCATCAACAGGGCTCGCTTGTTCTTGAGTTGGCCCGCGCTACGCCGGACAAACTCAAGGACATCGCGGGCGTTGAGGCTTGCGAGGTTGACCTTGCTGCTGCCAAATCGGCTCATCAGGAACTGGCGAACAAAAGGGGCATAGCCGATGCGCGTGGCTGGTGCGAGCGAACGTTTCTTTTGGAGGTAAAGGTCGTACTCCTGCAACATCTTCTGGACCGGCGTGAGGGGCGGCTGAGGGATCCGTTCGGTGGTTACCCCGTGGTCGCGGAGGAGGTTTAAGAAGCCGACCACGGCGGCTGGGTCGCCGAGTTGAAGCCGAATGCCGGAGCGCTTGCGGAACTGGAGATAGTCCCCGACATGTTTGGCGAGGATGCCCTCGGCCGGGATGTTTTTTCGTTTCAACCAGCGGCAAAAGTCGGCAGCCAGTTGCAGTTTGCGCCGACCCGAGAGTCGGGGGTAGCCCAAGGCGGATAAGTGATCGGCGTACAGACTGAGGTCGTGGCCCAGGGGGCCTTGTTTGACTCGGCCGATTGTGCGGCCATCTTTGAAAAAGCGGTTCAGGTTCATTTTCGCATAGGCCAATTGAGCACAAAAAGGCTTGAAAAGGCCTGGGGGAAGGTGAACGATTTGATTTTTGAGGTTGAAGCGTCTCCCGCAACTTTGCCAATCGCGTTTGGCTGTTCGCTACCAGGGGTTGAGGCCGCAGATCCGATACGCCTAAACCGCGCCACCAAGGCTATGCCGTGCGCAGGTAAGAAAATCCCGCCGAAAACCGGCCTCGCCCCGATCCGATCGGCATAGTCCGGTGATCGGCATAGTGGCGCAGGACATGGGGCGTCACTCGTTTGCTTTCCAAGGAGGGGCATGTCGCCTTTGCTAATGCGACGTGTTTGGCGACCGCGTGTTGCACCGCATCGGCGCTGAGGCGGCCTCCCCTGGGATTCGGGAAGAGGAAGTTCGATCCATCGCCGCCCTGGTCTTTAATCCACGCTTTTAATACAGCCACCGCTGGTTTCGTGAGCGGGGTGCAGCGCTCTTTCCTTCCTTTGCCTTCGCAACGGACATGGGCGCCCGCCCTCAGAACCACGTCCTTTTGGCGCAATCCCGTGATTTCCGACAGCCGCAACCCTGTCTGCATGGCAACCAACAGAAGGGCGTGGTTGCGCCGGCCCACCCATGTGGATTTATCCACACTGCCGAGGAGGGCTTCCACCTCCGGCCGTGTGAGATAGGTCACCAAGCGCCGCGTGAGCCGCTTATACGGGATCGCCAGCACCCGTTGGATCACCCCCACATGCTGCGGAGCCTCCAACACGGCATAGTGGTAAAAGGCCCGTAGCGATGCGAGTCGAGCGTTGCGACTGCGCGCGCCATTGGAGCGATTCGACTCCAAGTCGTCTAAGAACTTGGCGATGAAGGGCGCATCCATTTGAGCCAGCGATAGTTTCGAGGGCGGCGTGCCCAGGTGCTCTTGAGCAAACGCCAACAACAAGCGAAAGGTCTGCGCGTAGGCCGAAACCGTATGGGGGCTCGCTCGGCGTTGCGCGGTCAGTCGTTTTGAAAAGAATGCCTGGCAGAGTGGAGCGAAATCAGGGACGTTTTTCATGAAACGATTCCTTTCCACCGGTTTTCGAGGAGTCTGCTGGCGGCGGTCATCAACTCCGGCGTGCAGCTCAGATACCAGTAGGTGCTGCTCACGTTTACATGCCCCAGATACGTTGACAATACCGGCATACGTCTGGTCACTTGCTCGCCGCTCCGATACCACTGGAGGAGCGTCTGGATGGCGAAGCGGTGCCGGAAGTCGTGCAAGCGTGGACCATGCCGCACGCCAGCTTTTCGAATGCCGATCTGCCGCGATAGCTCCCGGAAGATGTTGCTCAGGGTCGTTTTATGCAACTTCGTGCCGTGGCTCGTCACGAAGAAGTATGACACCGGCCACTGAGCGAACCACTCATCGCGCCGTTTTGCATAATCGGAAAGGACCGCGAGCGTGGATTGGTGCAGCGGAACGACCCGGGTTTTTCCAAACTTTGCACCCCGTATGGTGAGGACTCCCTCTGACCAGTCCACGTCTTGTGGTTGGAGGTTGATCGCCTCACCAACCCGCAAGCCGCTCGCCGCCAGCAGGCCAAAGAGACAGTGATAAGTATGCGGCTGCAACTCGTTAGGCGATTCTATTTTCAGCGCGGCTTCGAGCAGGCGACGGATTTCATCGTGCGAGTAAACATACGGCCGCGCTCGCTGGGACCGGAACCTCAACAGCCCGATTGGAGGTATCTCAGTCTTTGAATCGGCGCCGCTCCGGTAAGTTGCAAACCCCCGGATAATGCCCAGTCGGCGGCTCCACGAGACGGGTTTCTCGTGCTGACGTTGCGTGGCGTACTCGAGGGCAAGTTTGGTGGTGATGCGCGACGATCCATTCGTTTTCAGGAATGCGACGAACTCCTGTAGACACTCGCCGTATTCCCGAAGTTTGAACCCGAGACTGCGGCGGAGCGCAAGGTAGTCTTCGATGGCCTGATCGAGAGGCTTCATCGGACACCTCCCGGCCACGGCAGGGCCAGCCTTCGCAGGGAGTCGAGATCGACTTTGGCGTAGATCGCGGTGGTGTCGGGACTGCTGTGGCGGAGCACCTCGCCAATCTCATCGAGCGACGCGCCCTTGCGCAGCATGTCCGTAGCCAGGCTGTGGCGCAGAAGATGCGCGCCTTTCCGGGCGGACACCACTCCGGCTCTCTCCAGGGCGCATTTCACGATTTTGGCAATCGAACCAGCCGCGTGGAGGCCGCCAATAGGAGCACGACCGCAAATGAACAGGCGTCGGCAGGAACATCGAGGCCGGTCACGGCGAAGATAACGCGCGATGGCCCGTGCAACATCCGCTGGCAGCGGAAGCTGAGCCCATTTGCCTTTTCCATTGACGGTGATCAGGCCCTTCTCCCAATCCACGTCTTCCAGGTTGAGCCTGACTACTTCGCCGGCCCGCAGGCCGAGACGCGCGAGCAGAAGCAGGATGGCGTAGTTGCGTCGTTCCAGCGGTGTGCTCCGGCCGCAATGCCGCAACACCTGCCGCACTTGTGAAGCCGACAAATGCTTCGGTAGGGTCGAGAGGGACCAGCTCGCCACTTTTGGAACGGCGAGCGAAAGATCGGTCACCACATTCCTCGGACAGGAACATGCTGGCGAAGCGCCGCAACTGGACGACCGACGCCGGCGCAAGATTGCGTTCTTCAAAAAGAAAGCGCTCATAGTCGCACGTCAATTGCTCGGCTGGAGTCCGCCGAATTGCTTTGGCTGGCGCTGTGGCCCCAATCCGTCGGAGCATCGTCAGCAGGCGTCGCAACGTTGCTGCTCCAGCGTTCTTCCCGTAGCCATTCTTGAGCACGCTGTGCAGACATTCCTGGACAGCAGACTCGTCCAAGTCACCCACCGCCCGGCCCGTTCCCCTAAGCCAGCGGTCAAATACTCTCAGGACGTGAACCTGCTCGTAGAACGATCCAACGGCGTATCCCTGCTCTTTGAGCTCGGTCAGGTAGAGGTCAATATACGGCGACAACGGCCCCGAGGGACCGCCCGGTGTAGAAGGTAGATTTTGCATCCACGCATTCCAAAACCAAAGACGACCGCCAGTCAACCCCGGCCATTTTTATGCCGCATCAAAATGCTCGACCAGGGCCTCTAGACGGGGCAGTGCGGCTCACATGCGGCATAAAACGGGATGCGGCATAACCTCCGTTGGGTGTGGCGCCTCCTGGCCGCGTTCGCCTTCCTGGCCATGAATCTATGAAAACCGACACGCTGCCTCAAGGACGGCCAGGTCTTCGAGGGCATGGGGTTGACCCTGCCTCGAGGACTGCGCGCCGGCTACCTCCAATGAACGCTACCGCATGGTCCCTGTGCCAAGCCGTCATCAACCTTGCTGCGCCGTCTGGACGCACGCGGGTTCGCGGTTTCCAGCCGCCCTGGCGGACGGTGTGGCTTTACCATTGCCCCCAATGCGGCCAGGAGCGCCGCGTCTGCGCCAATAGCTTCCGAGGCACCAACCCCGTCCCTTCCGTGGGCGGCATTCGATGCGGCGCCTACTTGGAAGGAAAATCATGAAACTGCACACCGCGTTAGTCGCCGGCAATCACTCCTATCGTCGCGCCCTCAGCGCGGCCCACGGTGGCCACTTCATTCCCAACGACGATCACCCCGAGATCGGCATCGGCCATTACGCTGTCGTTGAGTTCGACCCCGCCGATCAGTTCGCCCGTATCGCGGATGCCACCGCTACCGCCTACGATATGGTCCACCTCGCTGACGACGAGTGGGGCAGCGACACGATGCGGGCCGTGGCCAGCGAATGGTTCAGCCAACACCCCGCGTGCAACTTCGTCATGGTCTATGAGCACGCCGGTTGGTGGCTCGCCTACAGTCGCGCCGATTTGGAATGCGTTGGCACCGCCAACGACCTGGCCGTCATGCGCAAGGATCGCCCGCAACCCACCCACTACTCTGGCGTCTGCGTCCGCCGCCAGACTTTGGCTCCCCTGGGGATGGCGACCCCGCTTCAAACCTAACTACGGGCCGCCCGGAGGGGGAGAACGCTGGAAACTCAATTCGGTAATCACCCCGACTTAACCCTCCCGGTGAAAGCCGCCAGCGATCCCTTGTGGCGCTGGCGGTAAGGGGTTCGACTCCCCTGGCGGTCCACCACTTTATGCTGCCACGCTACCGCAAACCTAAACCCAATCCACGATCCAAGCCCGTGCGCGCCCAGAGCCTCAAGACCTATGTACGAAACTCCGTTCCCAAATTATGCGACCGTCAGCAACGGCCGCAGTAACGGTCGTTCCAGCCACCAGGTTTTGAAAGCCGGCCGCGTTACCATCGCCGGCACCGATGGCACTACTCAGTTCCGTCGCATCTTGGAGATCGTTGACGGCGAGATCGTGGATAACCGCCTTGTAGTCCACGGCAAGGTGATCCACCGCGTTTGTTACGGCAAATTCGAGACCACCCACACCGACCACGGCCGCGCGACCACCCGCTTCCGCAAGGGCTCGGGGAAAGGCCTGCATGGCAAGTCCCGTCAGCGCCTAATTCTGTTTAGCAACCCTGGCTGGTGTCATTCGTGGTACAAACAAGGCCGCCTGGTCCGCCAGAAGATGCACTTCGACAACGGCGTGATGGCCTACGATTGGAGCGGCCACAAGACCGTCGATATCCGCCGCCCGGACGGCAGCCTCGAGTTCCGCCTGCATGGCGAGATTGACGCCTCCAAGCAATGGAATAGCCGCTCCGTGTTTGATCGCGAGATGCCCGACTGGTTCAAGCGCAGCGCCCCGTTCAGCGTCGAGAACGCCGCCGGCCAGGTGATCTACGCCGGCCAACACGAGAACGGCCAGCGCGTCGGCCGCTGGGTTCTCCCTTCTTCGAGCCTGATGGACGTGCTCGGCCACCGGGCGGACGACCATGGCGACAGGCCAGGCGAAGAGCACTTCTATGAACGCGGCGTGGCCATTCCCAAGGCCCTGTTCGAGACGCCTCGGGACAAGCTCGATCCGGTGAAGCTGCTCAAGATTGCCAACGCTCAGCTTCGCATGGCCATGCTCGCCAAGGCCAAGTTCGATGGCGAGCGCCTGGCCCAATGTGGCGTCGAGGTGCATCGTCAGGGCGCCATGCGCCTGATTGACGTGCCGGGCCTGGATACCCGCATCCTTCGCGTCCAATGCCCCTCCACCAAGAGCTTCTACTACATCCACGTCCCCCACGACTCAGTTCAGTGCGAACAGGCCCGCCAATGGACCTTCCACGTTGGCGCGGGCGTCCAGGGGGCCATCAAGTTTGCAGTCGAAACCTAATCGAAATATGAAGAACACGATCAACGGTCACGAGTTCACCCACGCTTTTCGGCAGGGTGAAATCCTCATCTTCAAACTCAAGGACCCCTCCTGGCGAGCGCATCCCAACGCCAAGCGCATCAAGGACGGTGTGATCCGCGAGGGCGAGGGCGAGGGTCACAAGCACACGGTCGAGGGCGACGCAACCCTCAGCCTGTTTCCCAACTCGATGGCGCCCACACCCGGCGAGTCACAAGAGCAACCCTCCCAGGGCGTCATCGAGGTCGGCAAGGAAGGCGCCACCGTAACGCATCCAGAGCACGGCCCGGTCAAGCTCTCCCCGGGCAAGTACATCGTTCAAACGCAGAAGGAAGCGGTCGGCCGTAACAAGCACCAGACCGTAAAGGACTGACTGCCATGAATCGCACCCTGTCCCTGTTCCCTGTGCCCGGCGAAGATCCGCCGGAGCGCCCGGCGGAACCGTTCACCGTTGGTGCCATCGTAGAGTCCATGCGCCCCAAGGCCAAGCGGGCCGATGCGCTGCGGGCCATCCAAGCACTGACCGGCTTCATCGGTCGCAGCCAGTTGGCGGCGGTCGCCAGTGGAATGCGGGGCGAAGAGCATCAGTTCTTCTACGACAAAATGGTCGAACTGGCGGATCGCGTGGCCGGGATGCCCCAGACCTACGAACAGGAAAGCCTGGGCGAGCAATCGATCGTGTCGCTTCACTACTTTGCCGGCGGCCAGGCCAACTGGTGGATCACCGAGAAGGACAAAGGCGATCCGGAGGACGAGAAGAACGGCGTCCCGCCCCAGAGCCAAGCCTTCGGCCTGGCCGACCTCTTCGCCGATGGCGGCGAGCTTGGCTACATCTCCATCGCTGAAATCCTGAGCTGCGGTGGCGAACTCGATTTCTACTTCACCCCCCGAACCCTGGCGCAAGTCCGCAAGGAGCAGCGCTCAAGAAACTGACACATTATGCCGAGATTCAATCCCTTGAAACCCACCCGCGAGGCCAAGAAAGGCCGCCCCGTGGCCATCCGCGGTGACCGGACCATCCCGGCCCCGGCGCCCGTGTCGCATGCGGCCATCCTCGTCGAGAACGATGCGTTGGACGGCTTCGAGATGCGGTTCCCCACCAAGCCCAGCGATGCTTGCCTGGCCCGGTTGCGCGCTACACACGACCTGCCCACGGAGCAGCGTTGGCATTGGCACTTCCGCAAGAAGTTCTGGTACGCCAAGCGCAACGACGTAACGCGGGCCTTCGCCGCGTCCATCCTGGCCGCCCCGTCCGCCGTAGCCCCTGCGAAGGCGGAAGCCCCGGAGCCCGTGGAACCGGTCGCCGATCCCTTCCCGGTGGCCCATTGGGCGCACGCCGTCCAGAGCGGCGCCACCAGCCTCGCTTACCCGGAATGGGTCGAGGCCATGATCGCCGCCGCCGATGACGCTCCCGAGCCGTCCGAGGACGCCCACCCCGCATCCCCAGTAGCCGCCGCCATCTTGGCCAAGCTCCCGCCCGCCACGTTGGAGCCGGTCTTCGCGCCAGCGGACCCCAACCTGCGCAAGTGGTTGGCGGAAGTGAAAGCCGGGATCACCGGATTGGAGTTCGGCGATTGGACCGTGCAGAGGATGTCTGAGGCATCGGGCGACTCACCCGCAATGGTTGGCCGCTTCATTAACGCCGCAGCCGGCAACGCCGAGGGCGCGGCCATCATCCAGATTCCGCAACGCAAGCCCGAGCCGGTGGCCGAGGAACAGCCAAGCAACATCCTCCCCGTGTCGTTCGCACCCCAACCGCCCGTCGAGGCGGTCCCCGTTGTTCCCAGCGCCTGCCGGGCCGTAGCTTCTGCGCAAAGGCTGGTGCCCGCCTGGCGCGCTCGCTTCGGTCGCCGGCCCTAACTTTCCCACCAGTCAATCATCGCAAAACCTATGTTGAAACGTTTCAATCCGATCCAACGCGCCACCCCACCCCCTTATGAGGGCCGTGTCGATCTCGCCGAGCCGCCCGTTGTGGCCGCTCCCATCACCGCGGTGGCCGTTCCTGCGGTCACTTCCCCGGTCCCCGCAACGGCGATCCCCGTTACGGTCACCGTCGCCCCGCCGCCCGCCACGGGCGCGGGCATCAAGAAACTCAACCTCGCCGGGTTCGCCAAGAAGAAGGAAACTGGATCCACCAGCGACTACCCCATCTTCCCTGATCCCAGCGGTCACGGCGCGGAAGCCGCCGCCGCCATCCGCCAGATGCAGGAGGAATACGAGGCCCTGGAGGGCTCGCTCAAGACCAACAAGAAGTTCTTGATCGAACTCACCGCCCCGTTCCTCTTCGCCAACGCCTCGGGTAAGATCGAACCCGCCAAGGCCATCATCGTCGAGGCCGGCAAACGCCGCGAGGATGGCAGCATGGAAATGCTGGGCACCAAAGTCCGGGTGGACTTCAAGCACAAGTACCCCGTCCTCGAGGACGACTCCGCGCTCCTGCCCCTCATGGGCGACAAGCTCGGCATCTGGTTCCGTCAGAAGTTCTCGTTCGCCATTGACGGCGACAAGCTCCCGGCCGACAAGGTCGAGGAATTGCTCTCCCGCCTCCAGCGTCTCTTCGCGGACTTCAACGCGACCGATGCCCTCACCGTCAAATCCGGCTTCGCTCCCATCGAGGAGTTCCACGTCAAACGCCACACCGCGTTCACCCCGGAGCAGAACCTCGCGCTGCAAGCCGTCTGCCCCATCCAAGCCGCCGTGGCCACCAAGAACGTGAAGTGATCTCGGCGCCGTAGCATAAGGAATCCGCGCGACCCTACATCGCGAGATGCAGGCCGAGCCTGCCGGCGCCGCCAATTTTATGGGGATGGTTAAAAACTACCTGATCGGGCTGGTCTGTTTGTGCTCCGAAGAGGCATTCGGCCAGGACGCGGTTGACTGGGCCATCGAAACCGGCCGCATTCAACTCACCTACCACCAAGAGGCGGACCTCCGCCTCATCATGGGCGAGCCGGGCAAGCCTGAGACCGGCCAGTATGATGCCATCATTGAGGCTTACCACGCCTTTCTCGCGGAAGAACACGAGGCGGCCCCCGCCTGCCAGGCCGTAGCTTCTGAGCGAAGGCTGGGGCCGCCATCCGCCCGGTCATCTTCCGCATGGGCCAGGTGGTCACCCGGACGGCCAGCGCGGCACCGTGCTGCGTCGGCTGGCCCACGGCAAGGTCCAGGTCACCACGCGCCGCGAGCGTGTCAAGCTCGTCGGCTTCCCGGCGCGCCCTAACGGCACTGAACTCCACTCCGTCAAAGAATCCTGGCCGGTCGCCCGGCTACTCGTCGCATGAAACCGCTCACCTATCCCGCTCGGCCGGTCCAGGGCGGCCCGCTCGATAAAGCTCGAGCGAAGCCGCCCGGCATTTGGTACTACGAGCCGAAATACAACGGCTGGCGCGCCCTGGTCCATGTGCCGACCGGGACCATGTTCAACCGCAAGGGCGAACAGCTATCCATCGCCGCCGAGTTCGCGGCGCCGCTCACTCAGCTCCAATGCACCGCCTTCGAGTGGCTCGATTGCGAGGCGCTGGACCGCCGCCACGGCCTGGGCCGCGGCAGCCTGGTCGTCCTGGATGAGCCGGGTAGCCGGCTCCCCTACGAGGATCGCATCTTGCGGTTGACGCAGATACTCGTGCCTGACGTGGGCGCCATCGCCCTGGGGATGGCCGTCCAACCGCCCGCCAACGCCATCCTCCTGGCCCCGGTCTTGGTCACCCAAAAGCAAGCCACCGATGCCTGGGTGTCCCTGCAATCCGTCAACGCCTGGCTTGGCTGTGAATTCTACGAGGGCCTCGTCGCCAAGCGCGCCGACTCCCTGTATCCGATTCAACTTCGCTCTCCGGACGAAGCCTTTGGCGGTTGGATTAAACACCGCTGGCAATGGTAAACCCCTTCCTGCCCGCCATAGCGTCCTCGCGACGGCGGGTCCCCCTCCCGCAGTGGACCATCGTAGATCCGGCAGAACATGCTTCTAGCCCCTGACGTGGCTGTTCAAGGGAGGGGGGTCCCTTTCCCAATATGACCGATCAAATTACAGCAGCGTGCCAGCAGGCCGAACAGGCCCTGCGGCTCTCCGCCGATCGCTACCCCAACCAGCGCGCAAGCGTGTGGGTCGAGCGCGTCGGCTCAACCTTCCAATTCGGACTCATCGTCGAGTCGCCCAGCGAGATCGCCGGGCGGGGCAAGCTGTTCAGCAGCGGCTACCGCAAGACTTTCGAGGAGACCTTCGCCGCCGTCTCGACCGAGGTGGACGCCTTCGCCGCCTCCAAAGAGAAGGGGCTCTTCGGTGACGCCATCTGAGCAAAAACGGCAAAAGACAGGCTAAACACCACCCCAAAACAAGCAAAACCACCCTCAACACCGGTAAAACACAGGGTCAACACATGCAAAAGACACCCCTCCCACCCCTGGCCGTGCTCTACGGCCGCGTGTCCACCGACCAGCAGACCACCTCCACCCAGGAGGCCCGCTGCAAGGAATACCTCATCTACAAACACCTGCCCCTCGATGCCGAATTCTATGACGAGGACGTTTCGGGCAGCATCGCCATCTGGGACCGGCCCAACGGCCGCAAGCTCCGCGAACGCCTCAAGGCAGGCGGCGTCAAGCACCTGGTCGTAGCCAAGCTGGACCGCCTTGGCCGCAAGGCTACCGACCTGCTCAAGACCGTCGAGATGCTCGATGAGATGAAGATCGTCTTGCACATCGTGGACCTGGGCGGGGATAGCCTCTCCACCCAGGGCGCCGCCGGCCGCCTGATGCTCACCGTGCTCGCCGGCATGGCCGAGTACGAGCGCGAGTTGATCCGCGACCGCATCACCAAGCACCTGGACGCCAAGCGCGACCGGGACGAGCTGTGCGGCACCGAGCCCTTTGGCTTCACCGCCGTTGCCACCGGCGAAGTGACCCCGAAAGGCAAGGCCATCAAACGCCTCGAACCCAATCCCGAGGAACAGAAGTGGATCGTCTTCATGGCCGCCCAATACGACGCGGGCTTTGGCTACCACACTATCGCCAAGCAACTCAACGCTGCCGGTGTTCCCACCAAACGGCGCGGGGAGATCCTCAACCTGCTTCACGGTGGCCATACCAAGGCTTCCGTCGAGAAGCGGTTCACCTCGGGCCGTTGGCAGGCCGGCAATGTCGCCCGCGTCCTCCAGAGCAAAACCGCCCAATCCTGGTTAGCCGAGCGCGCCGTTGCGCCCACGGAAGCCGCCGCTTGAGGCACTGGTTCGACTCAGGTGGTGAGGCGACGCCCTTCGGCGAGCTGGGTCGCCGATCTCTCCGGTTAGCCTTTAGCTCCTTTGGAGCGCCGGAACCTCGCGCCAAAGGCCATCATTGCTCGCCCTCCAGTCCCCGTTCGCTGCTACAAGCGCATCGCCGTCACCGTCGCAAACGCCGACGGCAACGAATCCACTGTGGTCAAAGCCCTGTAATCGTGCCGGCCAGGGACCAGATCCGACCAAGCGTCCTGGACAAGTCCATCGCCACCAGCGGAAGCCGCAAATTGCGTGGCTACAGAGCGTCCGGAATCGTGTTTGTCGAGGGCGGGGCAGCGACATCGCGTTTGTCGTCCGACTTCTTGCCGCAGCCACCGAGCAACACAATTGACAGCGTGAGGATCACGCACACCCCGAGGCATTCCAATCCAATCTGGACAGTTCTCATTTCATTTCTGTGCGCTTAGTTCTTTAAACAGAACCTTCGTCAAATCCTGGTAATTCTGATTGCCATCCCGGAACGCCTGCCGAACGTCTGTAGCATTTGTAGCCAGGACCAATTTGTTCACGTTGCTGATCGCTGCCGCTGCCAGTTCTCTCACCGGTGACGACTGAAAATCGGCGATTAGCTCACTGCAGATGGAGCCTACCGGGCGCTGGGCCAGATACCTATCCAAGCAACTCTCGTAGTAATCCCGCGTTTGCGTAAAGGACCTTCCATCAGAAGCGAACACGGCATTGGACCCGGGTTGTTCCTTCAGCCATACTTCCCTCGTCTTGAAGCGCAGAGCCAGGTTCAGCTTAAGGGGCATCTCGTCAGCGAACCCGTACGCCGCCTTTTCCTTGCGTTCATATTTCTGCTTCTGAAACACCACGGCTTTATCATGTTCAGCGGTTTTGCTTTGGATCAAGAGCGTGAGTGCGGCGACGATTACACCCCCTAGGAAAGTCACCATGAATGGCGAATTTGCCACTTCTGACAATCTGCTCTTTTCTGTGTCCTGCTTCGACAGAATGTCAAGCAGCTTGTTTATCCGCGCAACAAGCTCGCTCCGGGAGGCTGCTTCCGTCGTGGGGTCACCTCCTGGCGTTTTCATCTCGAAACATCTCCGGGCTGAACCCAATCCGCACGGCTTAGCCCGAATTCCCGTTCCGTGATCTCCAACTGACGTAGATCGAAGCAGGTGTCCCTTGACCCAACCTGTGCGCCGCGAAGCCAGTCCCTGGCATCAGCCTCGCTCTCGCCCGCACAATATTCCATCGTCACTTCGCTCATAACGAAGGCAATTTAGCCTCGGAAAACAGGAAAGCCAACGAAAAGTTGAAGGTCCCAATGACCATTTTGCAATTCTCAATCTTTCCCTGAAATCATCCACCACAAATCATCAATGAACAAGAAACTCCCTTCCCTCTACTCCCCCAAAACCCCCGAGGACATCATCGGGCCGGCTGGTCAGATCGCCGTCGAACTGAAACGCGCTGTCAAGGACGCCCGCGAGTCCGACAACGCTCCACTCAAGGTGCTCTTCGCTGGTGATGCCGGCGTCGGGAAGTCCACGCTCGCCAACTTCCTGATCGGCGCCCTGGGCGTGGACTCCAAATGGTCCATCAAGAAGTATTCGGGTGTGGACGTGGACATTGAGAAGGTCCGCGACATCGCGGCGGACCTCCATTACAAGGACCTCTTCGGCGCCTACCGCGTCATCTGGGTGGAAGAGGCTGACGCCATCCCCAACGCGGCCCAGACCCGCTTCCTCCTGCTGATGGACGATCTCCCGCCCGGCTGTGCGGTCATCTGCACCACCAACTGCAAGAGCGACGACTTCAAGAACCGCTTCCAGACCCGGTTCAAGTTCTACGAAGTCGAAGCCCCGGCTCCGCACGAGATCGAGGGGCTGCTCTCCCGGTGGGTTCCCAACCGCCGCGACGTGGTCAACATCGCCACCTTTGCCTGTGGCAATGTCCGCGCCGCGTTGCTCGATGCCGAGCGCCTCATGCAGGCGGCCTAAATCCTTGCCGCCGCCCCCACAGACAAGTAAAACGAAGCATGAATGCGACTGAACAAGAAAGCCTGCGAGCCCTGTTCTCACCGGAAGAGTGGGCTTGGCTCAACAAGCAGGCCATTTTTACCTGCATCACTAACTACCGCGTCGCCAAATTAACCGCCCTGAAACTGGTGGAATTGACCCGCAACCCCAGCTCTGTGCCGCGCGACGAACCGCTGCCGGCGGACCTGGAACCACCGGAAGAGGAATTAGACATGGCCCTCGAAGAACTCAACGGGCCGGACACCACGATGGACGCTCAGGAGCGCATCGCGAGGCTGACCCGCCGCGTTGCCTACCTCACGAAAACCGTGGCCCAAGCCATGGAAAGCGCCTTCCTCGATGGTCACAACTTTGGCGATCCTGACGCCAACGATGCCGTCTTCGGCGTGGTCGAAACGCGCCGCGCCGAACTGGCAGAAGCTCAACGGCAACTCGCCGCCTTGTCCCAACGTAACTAAGCGCTAAATCAATTTCCCGTCTTCGGGAAGGCTCCAGCGGGCTTGCCCGCCGTAGCGTTCTCGCGAAGGCGGGATGTTTCCAAACTACTGAGAGCGCCCGGCCCAATGGCCGGGCGCTTTTTTTCTTGCCCGCCGTAGCTTCCGAGCGAAGGCGGGTGCCATGTCCCCAAATCCAAAATCGAAAATATGAAACTCACCATCCCCCGAGCGACCCTGGTCGCCGCCCTCACCGCCGTCCGCACCGTCGCCGCCAAAGGCCAGGCACTGCCCATCCTGTTCAACGTCCTGCTGCGTGCCGAGCGCCAGCACGCCGAGTTCACCTGCACTGACCTGGACATCACGCTCCGGACCAGCGCGCTCGCCCATGTGGAAGAAGAGGGCGCTTGCACCGTCAACGCCAACCTCCTGTTCAACCTCGTCAACTCCTTTACCGGCGACGACGTGGACCTGGAGGCCGCCGCCGGCGATCTCAAGATCGTGTGCGGCACCTCGAAGTACAAGCTCGGCACCCTGGGGGTGGACGAGTTCCCTCCCTATCCCAAGTTCACCGACGCCACGGAGTTCGAGATCCCCCAGATCGCCCTGCGCACCGTCCTGGCCGAGACCGCATTCGCCCAGGGTACGGATGAATCCCGCTACATCCTGTGCGCCAGCCTGCTCAGTCTCAACGGCAAGATGGTCGCCTGTGCGACCGACGGTCGGCGGTTGGCGGTGGAAGAAGCCGACCTGCTGAATCCGCAACAGAACAAGGCCGACATCGTGATCCCCAGCCGCACCGTCAAGGAGTTGCTGCGCCTGCTGGCCAGTGAAACCAAGGACGACGAGAAGCTCCCCGCCGTCCAGATCTCTGTGATGGACACCGCCGCCCGGTTCCAATTCGGTGACCTCACCCTCTGCACGAAACTGCTCGAAGGCACCTTCCCGAATTACCAGCAGGTCATCCCGGCGGACTCGGACACCGCCATCACGGTGGGCCGCACGGACTTCCTGGCCGCCCTCCGCCGCGTCAACTTCATCGCCGATGGCGCCTGCACCCTGGAGTTCAAGGGCCAGACCCTCACGGTCAAAGCCAAGGGCACCAAGACCGGCCTGAGCGAAGGCTCCGAGTCCCTGCTCATCCCCCGCGTCAAGCCGCTGACGGTCAAGTTCAACCCGGACTTCCTCATCGAGGCCCTCGCGGCCGTCGCGGACGACGAGGTGTTCATCCAGTTGGAAGACAAGACCGCCCCCTGCCTGTTCCGCGTGGCCAGCAAGCCTTGGCGCGCGGTCACCATGTGCATGCGCCCAGACGAAGATCCGAAAGCCGCCGAGGCACCCGCCGCTGCCAGCGAAACCGAAACCACCGCCAAACCGGCCTAACCTTATGGCTCGCGATACCGACTCCGATCCCACCGCCCTCGGCGCCTGCTTCGCCGCCTTGCGCGACGTCCAACGCGAGCGCGCCGCCGCAGCCAGGCTGGCGATCCCCGCCCTCCGTCGCCTCGTCGCCACCTTCCCCCACCGCACCGGCCAGTCTTACAAGCTCCGCAGTCTGCTCTGGTCGCTCTACAACGGCCGCCCGGCGGACCTCTCGGATATGCTCTGCCTGGACTGGACGCTGCGCAAGGACCTGGCGGCCGTCATGCTGGGCTTTGGCCATGAAGACAAAACCGTGCGCTTCTTCTACGCCGCTTTCGATGAAGCCATCAACGTCGAAGCCCACCAGTGGGATTGGTTCGCTGCGGCGGGGGATGAGCCTGGGGATGAGCCCGATACCGACGCCACCATTGTCGCCGCCAACTCCCGCCCCGCGATGCTCGCGCTCTGCCACTGTGTCGTGGAAATGTGCGATGAGTGGACCGCTAACAACCGGGACCCGGAGTTAATGCCCTTCGCCAACTGCCCCCTCGATGAGATCGCCGAGTTGCGGCGCAAAGCCGCCGCCCTCCTCTCATGATCAAGAAAGACGGCGTGCGCGTCATCGCCAAGCGCGCCTCCAAGCGCGTTCAGGCGATCATGGCTGCCGCCGGGCATCCGCCGCTCCGCCCGCATTGGAACGTGATGCACTGGAATAAGTTCAAGCACATCGCCCATACCGAGGAAGAGGCTCAAGCCTACGCCGCTGAACTCCGCAAAAAGCTCGAGCGTGAGCGCGTCACGCGTGACATCGCTCGCTCCGACACTCGCGCCCACAACGCTTATCTCGCTCGCCCCTCCAAACAAATCCTCCCGTTCCCCGTCGGGTAAGCGAGCGGCGTTGCCGCCGCCCGCTCCCCTCAGAACCGGACGGGAAGGTTTCCCTTCATCCGGCTCAAGCCGTACTAAGCCCCGCGCGAACGGAGCCGGTTTTCACGACGGTTAAACCCCGGCTTCATGGCGATGGATTCCGAACTTCTTTTGGAATGCACGGTCCTCCAGATAGTCCTGCCAACAAGGATCGAACGGATTGGCATCCATCCGGATCTTAACGTGCCGCCGGATTTTGGTGTCGCTGGCACAAACCAGCCTCCTCCAAATGGGTTTCCCCTCCGGGGTCCGTTCTCCGGTGTCCGCCGCAAACACCCATCGGCGTCCATTCATGGAGTGGAAGTACCGCTTCATCACCCATTGACTGGACTTGTTTGAGTGTCTGTGTTTGGCCCATCGCCAAAGCCCACGCCAAATCTCGTGGTCCACCCGCTTGAACGCGTCTGACGCCACAATATGCCGATGATAGTTCGCCCAACCCTGGATAACCGGGTTAAGCAGACGAATCAGGTTTTCTTGTTCGGCAGACTTGTTCGCATAGATGATGCCTCGTACCTTCTCCAGGAATGCGTGCGTATTCTTTTTCGATGGCGTGGTGAGCAGTGTGCCACCGAACTTGCGGAGGTGTTGTCCGAGGAAGTCGAACCCTTGTTCAATATGCGTGATGCAGGTTTTCTCTGGCGAGAGCTGCAAACCCCGTTCGTGCAAAAACTGCTCCACGAGGGGGCGGACTTCACTTTCCAGCGCTTCCTTGGTCGCGCTGGTGATGATGAAGTCATCCGCATATCGGATCATGTTGATTTTTGGATTGATTTCTTTCCCCTTCACCAGCTTCGCCCGAAAGCGTTGCTGTAGGAGGTTCGTAACCGTCCGGCGGAGCCGTCTTACGCTGAGGGGTAAGGGTGTGGCAGGATGGCAGGGTGAAACGAAAATCATCACCATCCCGCCCGCCGCGCCGCCACCTCACCGCCAAAGAGAAAGCTGAG